>SWCD01023143.1_pt1 | contig 260008 bp, 221 predicted proteins | sample 4693011 | NCBI WGS metagenome assembly SWCD01 (sample SAMN10267278, study PRJNA491770) | bioreactor metagenome | isolation source: DHS bioreactor inoculated with marine | place: Japan: Omine Ridge, Nankai Trough
AATATCTGTCATTGGGCTTAACACCCATTCATCCTGGGTATAACCGGCAGCGTGCCAGGTAACCAGGGCGGCTTGTGTTCCACCACCCGTGAATGTACCGGTATAAAAACCGTATCCAGGATCGGTGTTAATTGTATCCCAGCCAACTGGAGGGAAATCACCCTCAAAGTCTTCACTGAGATAAACTGTTCTTGGATCGTGCTGTACAACCGGGTGCTGCAAAGAACCAACACCGCTAAAACGATTTTTTGTATAACTTAGTTCAGGACCTTTATCAATTGGAGTCTGATCTGCTAATTCAGCTTCAATCTTCGCCTGTATTTCTAATTCCATCTCTGCCTTGGCAATCAAGTTAGGATGGATGTATCTCTCGGCGCTGGCTGAACGATGCGCATTCATAGTAGCAAAATCAGGACGATCTCCTTCAACACCATCGGTGAAGGCAATTGAACCTAAGGCTAAAATTGAAATAGCAAGGACCAGAACCGGAATCCTTTTTCTCCATTTGAGCATATCTTACCTCTCTCAAAACGGACAGTTACTCTTAAAAATTGTATAGGTGACTTCGCATTGCACGATGAAACCTACTGTGGATTAATACTAAATTCCTCCTATTAGTTTATTTTGGTTGATGGTTTAATAATTTGTAACAAATAAAATTTAACAAAATCGGCATTTAAAACCTCATGTAAGACCATAAGATAGTATGCGCATGCTCCCCACAAGCAATTTCTCATGTTTTACCAATAGGATAGATGACACATACATTGGCTTCCCTAAAATAAGCGATATTTATAGGAAAAGTCAAGACAAAACTACTCTATATTGTTATTAATAGTACATTTTCGGCTATTTAAGGACAAATAGAGTCTTGATTATCTTCTATAAAATCAGACCATTCGAGCTATCAAAAAAAAGAATCTTCTTAAGATCGAAGGTAAATTTGACTATTTTTCCATTATCAATAGGGTGTTTTTCACCTGATATTACTATTTTAGAATTATTATAGTCCAATGTAATCACATGCTGGTCGCCAAGATAGACCGAATCGGTCACTTTACCTTCAAATTGGCCATTTTCACTGATTTTAATAATTTCCGGCCTAATTCCTATTGTTAAACCTGAATTATCGATCGTTTTCTTCAAAAATGGGACTTCGTCCCCAAATGGATGCAAAATTCCTTTATTTATGCTTCCTTCAATCAGATTGATTTTGGGATAACCAAGAAAATCAGCCACGAAAACATTGACCGGAGATGAATAGAGTTCTTCGGGAGTTCCTAATTGCACCAATTTTCCCTTATCCAACAATGCGATGCGATCAGCCATTGTAAGGGCTTCTGCCTGATCGTGGGTCACATGGACAGTTGTTGTGTTCAATTTTCTCTGAAGGCGAACAATTTCTCTTCGCATTTTTGTGCGAAGATTCGCATCAAGATTAGAAAAGGGTTCATCAAGCAAAAATATATCCGGATTTCTAATAATCGCTCGTCCAACAGCGACTCTCTGGCGCTGCCCGCCCGATAACTCGCTCGGTCTTGATTTTAGCTTATCGGTTAACCCCAAAATCTCGGCTGTTTTTGTAACCTGTTTACTTATAAGGCCTTTACTCTGCTTAGCAATTTTAAGAGGGAAGGCCAGATTTTTTTCTACGGTCATGTGCGGATAAAGAGAATAATTCTGAAAAACCATTGATACGTTTCGATCTTTAGGGCGAAGTTTGTCAACCCGTTTATCACCAATATATATTTCACCGGTATCTACTTCCTCTAAGCCGGCAATTAATCTCAAAAGGGTGGATTTACCGCATCCGGATGGCCCCAGTATGACAAGTAATTCTCCTTCAGTAAGTTCAATAGATATATCATTAAGAGCGATAGTGTCACTGAATGACTTTGAAATATTATTTAGCTTAAGTCCGGGCATTTATTCTGCAATCTCCATTTTTCCTTCTTTAATATAAAAACTTTTAGCATTGTTTTGCAATACCGAAGGTGGAGCAACAGCAGTGGTCAAAAAGATTTGCCCAAAGTCTGAAAATAAATTAATAAGCGTCTGGCATCGGGAATCATCTAATTCAGCAAATATCTCATCCAATAAAAGTATTGGTGATACCTTTTTTCTAATACGAATAATATTATAGACCGCCACTTTGAGGGCAATTGCCGTTGTGCGAAGTTCTCCCTGCGATGAATGGGTTCGTGCGGGATAGCTATCAATATAAAAACTAATATCATCCCGATGCGGTCCAATCATGGCCGTTTTTAATATTTTTTCACGCTGATCATAATCCATCAGGCGATACCTGAAGGCGTCACGGATTTCATCAATATCATCAAAATCACATTCGGGTGCTGAAGATGAATTGTAATTAATCACCAACTTCCCGCCCTGTGAAATATCTTCATAAGTTCTCGAAGCGTTTTCTGCAATCTCATGAATAAAAGCAGCTCTATATTTTGTAATTGAGGAAGCGAGGGGAATAAGGATAGCATTAAACGGCGAAGGATCCATCTCACTTTTTAAGGCAGCATTTTTCTGAGACAAGCACTGCTTGTAGTCTTTCAACAGCGAGATATATTCCTGAGATAATTGTGATAAATAAGTATCAATAAAATTTCGTCTTAACGAAGGAGTTCCGGATATCAGGCTGCTGTCGCTCGGCCCGGCAGCTACAATGCTATGGAGATCGAACAGTTCTGACTGTTTTACCGATACTTTATCTATTGTTATTTTTTTTCTTCCCCGGCCCTGGCTGGCGATGGCAACATCATTGCTAATATTTTCATGGGAAATTATCCCCTCGATGCGAAAAGTCTCTTCATCCTCTTTAATCATCACCAAATCAGGAACACCGCGATGCGACCGCCCCAGGCAGAGCATAAAAACAGCCTCAAGAATATTTGTTTTACCGGCTCCGTTGTTGCCGTAAAAAATATTTATACCATTATCTGAGATTAATTCAAGAGAAGTGAAATTTCTGAAGTTGTTAATGCTTAGCGATTGTAGATACATAGTTTTTGAAATAAAAAATGGCAGATGAAATCACCTGCCATTTGGGTTATCTATATTCCATTTTTTATTCTGCCAGCCGCAACGGCATGACCAGACATAGAAAATCTTCTTTTGAAACTTCTGAACTATAAACAACTCCGGCAGCCACCGAAGATGATAATTCAAAAACAACATCGCTGCTGTCAATTTTACCAAGAACTTCAATTATATAATTGGCGTTATAACCCAACTCAACCGTATCCCCGGAGTAATCACAACTAAGTGATTCTTTTCCTTCGCCGCCAACATCAGCATTGGTAGTTGAAAGAGTAAGGTTGCTTCCCTTAAGAGAAAATTTTACCTGGTGGGTTAGGGTGTTTGAAAGAATTGATACTCTTTTTACAGCTTTGGTTAACTCTTCACGTGAGATAATAAGTTTTTTATCACTCTCGGCCGGTATAACTTGTTCAAAATTAGGATAGGGTCCTTCAAGAAGTCGTGAAGTAAGAATAATATCATTAAAATTAAAAATGATATTATTTTCACCAAAGATAATACCAATCTCTTTTCTCTGCTCATTGGCAAATTTTGGAATCAGATCAAGAACTTTTGGAGGAATAATGACATCTTCGTTCATTCCTTTTAACTTCTTATTCTCCGATGTCATCTTAGCCAGACGATGGCCGTCGGTGGCAACCATCTGCATTTTATCCCCTTTTGTCTGCCAGAGAACACCATTGAGAGCCGGACGAGTTTCATCATCCGAACAGGCAAAAGTGGTTTTGCTAATCATAGCTACCAGATTTTCCCCTTCGATCTTAATTTCCTTTTTGGTATTTACGGCAGGGAGTTTAGGAAAATCCTCTGGCGGAACAGCGGCAATTTTGTATGAACCGTTGGGTATTTTAAGTTCAACTCTGTTACCAGTTGACTCGATAGTAATCTCAGATTCCGGAAGTTCTTTTATTATATCAAAAAGAATTCTGGCCGGAAGAGCCACTGAGCCCTTTTTGGTAACCTTGCAATCCATAGATACCGTGATAGAAATATCCAGATCGGTAGCTGATATTTTAACTTTATTTTCAAGAGCTTCAACCAGCACGTTGGTCAGGATTGGCAAAGTTGATTTTGTTGGCACTACCTGAAGAATATATTGCAGGTAATTTCCGAGTCGCGATTTTGGTATTACAAATTTCATCTAAAGGCATCCCATGAATTGATATTCACATCTCTTTCTTATTTTTTCTTTCTATATATATATCAAATAATAATAACAAGCACTGTTTAAATGTTCATATGTCTGCTTCAGATTTCAATATGATGTTTTTTAAGTATAAATGGCAACAATTTAATATTTAAAAAACGCTCTTTTATTTCCACATTGTTATCCCCATCAACTAACAAGTTAGTTGGCTTATCCACACTTTTCACAAATCTAATGCTTGTTAACATTTTTCCACATCACTTCTGAACATTAATGTTAATACAATAATGAGGCAGAAATCTTATCAATTCTGTCTCTTAATGACCTGTCGGTTGACATTTTTTTTGAAATTATGTCACAGGCATGAATAACGGTTGAGTGATCTCTTCCGCCAAAGGCCGCTCCGATTAACTTCAGAGAATTACTGGTCAGCGATCTGGAAAGATACATAGCGACCTGACGAGCTAATACAACATTAGATGTCTTTTTCTTGGCTTGCATCATATCCGGATCAACCCCAAAATTCTCAGCAGATTTTTTCTGGATTGATTCTATATCAATGATTTTGCGTTCCTTGGCAACCGTGTCACACAGTACTTTTTCAGCTAACTCCAGATCTATAGGTTGATTTTTCAGAGAAGCATACGCCAACAGCCTGATTAATGCTCCTTCAAGTTCTCTAATATTGGTAGAAACAATATCAGCAATATAGCGCACCACATTCTCAGGAAGATGCGTCCCTTCCGACTCCAATTTCTTATACAGAATTGCAGTTCTGTTTTCAAGGTCAGGAGCCTGAAGATCAGTTACCAGACCCCATGAAAAACGGGATAGCAATCTTTCTTCCAGCCCTTTAATCTCTCGCGGCGGTCTATCCGAGGATAGAATAATCTGTTTTCCCTGATGGTGCAGAGTATTAAAGGTATGAAAAAATTGCTCCTGAGTCGATTCTTTGCCGGTGAAGAACTGGATATCATCAATAATCAAAATATCCACATCCCGATAAACTCTGGTAAAAGCTGAAGTTGACCGATCAGAAATCGATGTAATAAAATCGGAAGTAAATTTTTCTGAAGTGGCATACATCACGCGCCGATTGGGAAAGTTTTCCAAAATGGCATTACCGATACCTTGCATGATATGGGTTTTTCCCAAACCAGTCCCGCCATAAATATACAACGGATTATATTTGGTCAAACCGGGAGCTTCTGCCACTGCCATTGCTGCTGCGCAGGCAAACTGGTTAAAATCACCCACAACCAATGAATCAAAATCATATTTTGTATTCAGGTTGTGTGAGTGCTGTTGTACTTTTGCCGATGCTCTGGCAATCGGAGTATTTGAAGCTGGAGTAAAATCTATTGAAGTCTGACTCAAATCACCATTGCCGTTATTATTTGAAATTACATAATTCACATCATAGCTGTGGCCCAAAACTTCCTTGAAAGCCTCGCTGATGATATCTGAATAATGTCCCTTAATCCAATCGGCAACAAATTGGTTGGGTACTGTTAAGCTAAACTGTTGTTCCCCGTCTGGTTCTCCCTTAATGGGCTTCATCCAGGTATTAAAAGACTGCTCTTTCACACGACGGGAAATATAAATAAGACAGTCTTTCCATTGCTGTGAATTTTTCACAACTTCTTGTATCTCCATACTGATACCCCCTCAGTATTTTCACAGTTTATTGTTTATCTTTTTAATTGAGCCGCAACAAGATACCACAAGACACCAACGTTAATTCACAAGTTGTCCACAAAATTATTAACAATTTATCAAATTATAGGGCGGTTTAACCTGCGGTGATTCATGATGTTTCCAAAATGAGCAAATATTTATCCACATTTTGTTAACATTCTGCAACTCAAGTACTTTCATATACATAAATAGCATTAATGATGGCCACAGTCAAGTTGGGCGTGTTAATAAGTTGAAGGAAATTTGAACCTCTTGCTTACAAGCATCTTAGGGCGCATTAAAACATTCATCATTGACAACAACCAAACCAGAATCACAATCGTTATTAATTGTAAAACGAAGAATGTGAATAACTGCAACAAGTTATCAACCTGACATCTTTTGAATGCTTTTAGCGAGTGATTCGAAAAGTGAAATTTCATCCGGGTCGCCGTCGGTTGCTGGAGGTTTTCCGTTGTCGCCTCCTTCGCGAATTGATTTCTTTAACGGAATCTCACCTAACATTTCCACACCGAGGTTTTTGGCTAACTCTTTACCGCCATCTTTGCCAAAGACATAATCTTTGCCACCGTTTACTTCGTAGTAAGCCATGTTTTCGATCACACCGATAACTTTAAGTTTGGTTCGCTCAGCAAGTTTGGCCACTCGACCTGCTACATGGGTAGCTGTTGCCTGAGGGGTTGTCACTACCAGTAATTCTGCTGTAGGGATAGCCTGGGCGATAGTCAAAGTGACATCACCAGTGCCGGGAGGAAGGTCGATAAACATAAAATCAAGCTCATCCCAGTCGACAAGAGTAAGAAATTGATTGATAGCTTTATGCAAAAGAGGTCCCCGCCAGATAACCGGATCATCTTCGTCAACAAAGAAACCCATCGAGATAACCTGAAGGTTGTCATTTTTACTAATTGGTGTGAGTCTGTCGTTTTCAGTGGTTGGCGATCCTCCCACCCCTAACATGCGGGGGATAGAGAAACCGTAAACATCGGCATCAAGCACGCCAACTTTGTAACCAAGCTTTGCCATCGCCGCCGCCAGATTGACAGTGATGGTTGATTTACCAACTCCGCCCTTGCCCGATGCGATAGCGATATATCTTTTGGCGAATTTTTTTACAACCGGGATTCCGGTTGTAGATTCCTTATATGATGGATCGACTGTAGCCGAGCTATAACCGAGTTTTTCTTTAAGCTTGTTGCGCTGATTTTCGTTCATGACATCAAACTCGACAGTGACAGATTCAACGCCATCTAATTGTTTGACGCCATTGGTGATATCTTCGGTAATTTTATCTTTCATGGGACATCCGGGTACAGTCAGTAATATTATTACTTTTATATTAGTATCATTAATTGCAACAGACTTGACCATTTCCAGTTCTGTGAAAGATTTTTTGAGTTCGGGGTCATCTATCCCGCTTAGGACTTTCAGAACAGCATCTTTATTGAGCATCTATAACAACCTTCCCTTTTAAGCTACATAATCAGGGAGTAATATATATAGTTGAGCATACAAACAAAACAAAAAGTGGCACGGCCACTGCGTTATTTGTGCTACGAGCACCACGGTTTTGTGACACGGCCACATCGTTAATATGCTACAACCCAAAAGTTACAAATAGATGATTGAATATCTCTCGGAAACAAAAGCAGCTAAACTGCTGTTATGCAATAGTCGATTAAAAGAGAGAATTTTGGAGAGTTTATGATAAAGATTAGAAAATCCGAAAACCGAGGCCACGCCAATCATGTCTGGCTGAATACATATCATACTTTTTCGTTTAATACCTACTACAATGAAAACTTCATGGGTTTCCAAACCCTTAGGGTCATTAATGATGATATAATTGCACCTGCAAAAGGCTTTGGGGAACATCCGCATAAAGATATGGAAATTATCACCTATGTTCTTGAAGGTGCCCTTGAACACAAAGACAGTATGGGCAACGGATCTGTAATAGAACCTGGAATTGTCCAACGGATGAGTGCCGGCTCCGGTATTTTTCATAGTGAGTTTAATCCTTCACAAGAAGAACCGGTTCACCTGCTTCAAATTTGGATATTACCAAACAAAAAAGGGATAATCCCCAGCTACGAACAAAAGACATTTTCTCGTAATCATAAGCTCAACAGGCTTTGCCTGATTGCTTCCAACGATGGTAAAGATGAGTCTGTAACTATTAATCAAGATGCAAATGTCTACGCTTCAATTTTAGAAAGTGGTAAAACCACTACTTTTAGGATTGATAAGGGTCGTCATGTCTGGCTTCATGTAGCCAAAGGGAAAATTAAGTTCGGTGACTTGGAATTAAGATTCGGTGATGGCGCTGCAATCAGCGATGAAACAGAATTAGAATTTACAGGTATCGAAGAGAGCGAGATGCTTCTTTTCGATTTGGCATAATAAGCGAGGATATTTTGAATAATGATAATCCTAATAAAGTAAAACAGGCAAAGCCTGACTATGTAATCAATGAATTACTTGAAAAACGATGGAGTCCATACGCTTTTGATCCCAGACCAATCAGTAAAGAAGATCTGCAATCAATTTTTGAAGCTGCTCGATGGGCGGCCTCGTCTTTTAATGAACAGCCCTGGCGTTATATTATTGCCACTCGTGATAACACCGAGGAATTTGAAAAGATGCTTTCATGTTTAATGGAAGCCAATCAAAGCTGGGCAAAAAACTGTTCGGTAGTTGGGCTTGGCGTTGTCAAAATGACTTTTACCCAAAACGATAAGCCAAATCGGGTCGCTATTCATGATCTGGGATTAGCATCAGGCAATCTAACTGTAGAAGCCACATCGCGCGGTTTGTATGTTCACCAGATGGGGGGAATATTTCCCGACAAAGCCCGCGAAGTATATGGTATCCCTGATGACTTTGAAGCTGTCACCGGAATAGCCGTAGGCTATTTATCTGAAGATGAAAACTCTCTCGAGGAACTAAAAAAGAGAGACTTGTCTCCCAGGGAGCGTCGTCCAATTTCCGAGACAATTTTCACCGGCCAATGGGACGGGCAAAGTCTCTGATATTATTAAAATAATTTTATAGTAGTTCAGGATTCACAACCTTTCCCAGAAACAGTATTGTACCACTTGTTACATCCCTGATTGCGAATATAAACGGTCGATCGATCAATAATGATTTGACTAAGTATCTCTTTTTGATTTCAACAACTGTAGCAGCTCCGGCTTCGGTTCCAGTTTCAGTTACATCAATAAATGCTCCGTGAATAACTCTGTCCATAAACATGTTTTTGGAATTGTATTTGTTCATCCTTGAGAAATCAGCCTGATAGGGTTCAAAGGCAATTCCCATTCCGAGGGCACATAGTGCCTTTTTTAGATTATGGTCTGATTTAATTTTGAAAGAGGGAAGACTTACATCAATACTGGTTGTTTTCATGCTGGTTAATATCTCGTCCCATTTAGATGTTGTTAAATTGTTGATAATATCTGTCACAGCGTGACCTTCATCGGGGAGAATTATTGTCATAGCAAAACTACTGTCTCCATAGGATAATTCCACTGCCTTAATACCAAAATCGTTAATTTCCACATAAGGGAGGTTCAACCTCTTCTGAGACATCATGCTGCATTTGATAATGGTGCCATCTTCAAGTGTAAATGGTGCTTGATGTGTCCATTCAGGATTAAAGGGATATTTCCAGGAAGCATTAAAATAAACGGTATTGACCAGATACATTAATGCAGAAGAAGGAATTTCATCGATAATATCACTGATTCTGCCATTGGTATTTTCCTCTATCCAATCGTTTACAATATCAACAGAGGTTGGATCAGAAAATTCGCATTGTGATACTTTTGAGTCAAAAAAACTTTCACATTGCTGACGGTAAGAATCTGATAATCCAAAACCACTATCTATCCAAATTGAATTGGCCGTACTAAAAGTTACATCCTGATCCAATGACTTTAGATATTTATTTAACTGCCTGAATAAGACATAAATGTTTTCTCCATAATTGTTATTAAATTCCAGAACTTTCTGCATCGCCTCTTTGGTCTCGCCATCAGCACTCATGAATGTCATTGTGAGAGCTGTAGATATACTTACAGGAGAGATAGCAATGTTTGTATCAAAAGATTCATTATTTATTATTTCTTTAAATAAATTAAAACCCAATGAATTAATTGGTTTTGCGAGGGGATTTAGTGATGGCGGGTAAGCAGGCATAGCCATTGGTGGATCGACTTTTAATTGTGCATGGCATGGTGTATTAATACAAACACAACACATGACTGTTAAAATTAAAATATAAAATAATTTGGATAAATAAAAACTAAGAGTTTTCATCTCTCACCTCCCTGAAAATGAGGATAATTATTGTTTAGGTTGTTTGTCGCAACCTGCTGTCATAATTAATACAGACAGACGAGTCGATTCTTCCCATAAAAATGAAAATATATTATATTTTATTATTAATTTGATAAAAAACGGATTTTGGCTATTTAATTATAGAACAACCAATAGATGGCCATAATCAGAATGACTACAAACGCAACCGGGACAACGTATCTATTCCACCAGTCGACCGGTTTTTGGCTGGAGAGTTTTTTGGATTGAGGCAGAGCGACTAAAGCTTTATAAAGCTCTTCGGCTGACTCAAAGCCAGAGCCTTTTTTATTGCCGATCAATTTAACAATTATATCAATAATTTTTTCAGAATAATTATCTAAACCAGCTTTTATAGTTACAGTATCAATTGTGTCACCCGGTGACTTCCCCGTTAGCATTTCATATAAGAGAGCTCCAAGGGAATAAAGATCATCTTTGATTTTTTTCTTACCATCATAAAAACCAAAATCGGTTAAGCGTGGACGACCATCAGGATCTATTATAATATTAGAAGAGGCTATGTTTCCATGAATAACATTCTCAGAGTGGGCATAAGCGAGAGCATCACTAATTTGTATAGCAACATCAATAACAAATTCTTCTGAGACCGAACCCTCATCGATAAATTCTGTTAATTTTTTACCTTCGATATAATCCAAAACCAGATAATGCTGGTTATTGTACTGGCCTGTTTCAATGATGCCAATAATATTTGGGTGTGCAAGCTGAGCCTGCTCTTTTGGGTATTTAGAAGAATAAAATTTTAGTACAACTCTTTTATCCAACTGCGTGTCAGTCGCCAGACAGGCATAGCCTGTTTTACTTGAATCTGTGATCTCATTGATCAAATATTCATTTACTTTGGTGCCGACTGTTATCATAGCAGACCTTCAATTCATTAATGTTAGAAAAAATTCAGACAGAAATTTACGGCCAAAATTATTCTCTGTTTCAACTAGAATGAAAAACCAGAGCCCGGTTGAAACAAGTAAAATTTATGATCCTTCTGTTATTTTAATAATGTAGCAAAAGATCCTTATTTTTTTCGCATATTACACAGTTCTGCAGATAGAATTTTTATTAAATTAGAGATAAATGTCAATTTTAAGGATCAGTTGTTTTCATGATAATTGAACACAAAACAGAGATAATGAGTAATCAATAACTAACTTTTTTTGAGTGTATAATTTTATAGTTTTGCATATTTCAATATTGATAGATTCGCTGTAAGTGTCAACACGATTGGCGTATACGAGAACGAACACAAATCTGTTCATAGACTATATAACTCCATAAAGCCTATCTGATGCTCCATTTTTCCTTGACAAAATTGATAAAATCATATAAAATCCCAAGAAGTTTGTGAAATATATCACAAATAAGACCGAAATAGTATAGTATGAATGGAGGACTTAAATGAAGTCATATAAAATCACAGCACTTACTATGTTGCTGTTGTTTGTCGTGGGCGGGTGTTCAATGTGGTCGGGTTCGATCAATAAGATGATGCCTTCTGCTAATCGACCGGGTGATGTCACTTTTATATCACCGAAAGTTAGTGCCGATGAGTTTGAAAAAATTGCCACAGAATTGAATGCCGGATATGATAATCAATTTAATCATATCGAACGTTTTCGTGAGGCGGGGATTACTTCTTATGAAGGCCCCCAAACTTGTCTTACCTGTCATGAAGATATAACCTATGAGGAAATATCGACCGGAGAAAAAAAGACTGTCGATTTAATGAGGAATTTAACCACCTCGGTTCATTATCGTTTTTATTCCACCGCACATCCTAATGTTTATGGTTTTAATGGCAAGTTAGCAGATAATTTCCGCATGGGGAAAATCAATCGCCCCTGCCCAAAGCCGGGGTCGTTTGCCATGACTGCCTGGGCTGCGCCGGTAATTCTTGAAAACGGAGATACCCTTTCAGAAGGTTGCGGCCAGTGCCATATTGGTGGCCAGCCAACCGCTCCGATGGGTGAAATGATGCCTGGTTACCGGACTCGCAATAGTGAAAAAGAAGCTATCGACTGTTTGATATGCCATTCGGTAGGATATGATATGAACCGCAAACAGGTTGTTCAGGATAAAAAAGAACGCTGGTATTGGGATCAGGATCGTTCAATGAAAGCGGCTATGTCTGTTACACGTCCGACTTCGCAAGCCTGTCTCCGTTGTCACCAGCACAATTTTGGTGGAGATATATATATAGATGAAGATGACCCTTCCTATTTTGAAAGTTTGATCAATTCAGGAAATTCACGTCCGCGTATTAAGCATCCGGGTAGCAAACGCGGAACACCATTTGCCCCCAAATGGGATGTTCATGCCTCAGCAGGCATTGATTGTATCGACTGTCATTTAACTCAGGGACATTACATAGCTAAAGGGACACATACTACAACAATGATGGCCAATGATCTTCCCGAAGTGGAAGTTGCCTGTTCGAATTGTCATGGCAACGAACCTCATTCTGAAAATGAAGAATGGGCCGAAGCCTACAACAGCCATATTGAGGCCATTGCCTGTCAGACCTGTCATATTCCTAATCTTCATGAAGACAATGCCACAATGCGAGATTTTGCCAATCCGATATTTGAAGAGCATCCCGGAATTTATGTATATGATGACATTAAAAAAGAGACCGAACCGGGCAAAGGAATCGTATATGCCTGGTGGAATGGTGATGGCACTTTCTTGGGCAATCCCATCGGTGATAATCCCAACGGCAAAAACCTGTACAGTTTTTATAAGCCCACAAATATCTGGCCGGAATTTCAGGACTATGATTATGAAGCCTGGTATGAAGAGGTCATGCGTCCCATTGCACAAAAAGGCCGCCCATCGCAGATTTATCCGATGAAATTATTTAATGGCCGTCAGCATATTGATTTGCAGAATATCGGACCTTTTGGAGGAATGTATCTTCCCTATAATCTCCCTACCTATTATCTAACCGGCGATCCCGATAAAGCTGCATCCAAAGAGATGGAAAACAGCATGATGAAGCGGATGTACGGCTGGATGTTTGATGTATATATGATGGATAAATTTATGCGCTTCATGGAAATAGATGGTTGGAACCGTTGTGCCTATGATGCTGCTGCAGATAACAAACAAGTAGAAGCTCGCTGGATACCACAGGACGCCTTGCTTGAAGCGAGTCATGCTATCCGTCGCGATGGAGCTTTGACCTGCAACAGTTGTCATGCAGTTAATGGAGTTATGGATTTTAAAGCTCTCGGTTACGATGATGAAGAAATTGCTTCACTTCAGGAACCGAGAAACTAACTAATTAAGAGGAATAGAATTATGTCTCAGAAACAGACAAAACAACTGGTGATCTTATTGGCAATTTTGGTTTTTGCTTCATTGTCAATATTTACTCCTGCAAACGCCACCAATGGCTATTTTAGTCATGGTTATGGCGTACAGAGCAAATCAATGGGTGGTGTTGCTACGGCTTTACCGCGTGATGCTTTTGTGTCAGCCACTAATCCGGCGGCAATGCTTGAAGTAGGTAAAAGATATGACATCGGCATCTCCCTGTTCAATCCCAATCGTAACTTTACCGTTGAAGGTAATCCTTCAATGCAGCCGGGAACATTTCCATTAACCCCTGGCAATGTTGAAAGTGATTCAAAATTGTTTTTTATTCCGGGTATTGCTGCAAATTGGCTGTTAAATCCCAAAACGGCCCTCGGTGTTGCTGTTTATGGTAACGGCGGTATGAACACCAATTACGATACTAAAGTATTTGATAATCCGATGGCTCCTGTAACAGCTCCTACCGGCGTAAACCTGATGCAGCTTTTTGTCAATGGATCTATTGCCAGAGAAGTTGCTAAAAATCATACTTTTGGTTTCTCAGGTATAATTGGTTATCAGATGTTTGAAGCCAAAGGGTTGCAGGCATTCAGTGGATTCTCAAGCGATCCTGATAATTTAACGGATAATGGTTCTGCTGCTGCTACCGGTTTTGGTGCTCGCATAGGCTATTACGGAAAACTGACCAAAGCTTTCCATATTGGCGGATCATACCAGACAAAAATATTTATGTCTGAGTTTGAAGAGTATGCCGGTCTGTTTGCAGAAGAAGGTGACTTTGATGTTCCTGCAACATGGAATGTTGGTGTATCTGTTGAAGCATCGCGCACTCTAACTCTTGCTGCTGACGTCCAGACTATAATGTACTCTGGTGTCAACGCCGTCAGTAATCTGTTTAATCCACAAAATTTCCAGCAGGGAGTTTTCCTAGGTGTTGATTCCGCTTCCGGTTTCGGATGGGAAGATATGACTGTTGTTAAGTTTGGATTGGAATGGGAAGGTATTGTAGATATGCCCCTCAGACTTGGCTACTCTTATGGTGAACAGCCGGTTCCTGAAACCGAAGTCATGTTTAATATTTTGGCACCTGGCGTAATTGAGCATCATGTGACTTTCGGATTTTCAAGAAAGTTCTGTGGTACAAAAGAACTCAGTTTTGCGGTTATGCACTGCCTTACAAGCAATGTTACCGGAGCAAACCCAATGGAAATGCCGGATCAGCAGACTATAGATCTGGAAATGAACCAATGGGAATTCGCACTTGGCTTTTCGTTTTAATTAGTTCTTATATTAAAAGAAGCCCATTCATTTGCAGAATGGGCTTTTTTTGTTTTACTCTCCCAATTACAAGTGTATAGTAAGTGTATAAATTGTGTAAAGACTATACACATTATTGCGTCAAAGTGTATAATTTACTAATGGATTATACAGGTAAGTATATAGTATTATTGAGAAATATTAAGGAGATAATATGAGAAACCTATTAGTGATTGTTGCTGCTTTACTTCTTCCGCTTATAGCATTCGCAGAAGATACCGAAAAGAAAAATCCGTGGGATCAGTTGGCGTTTCTTGAGGGGACCTGGGAAGGAACCGGCGATGGCATGTCCGGCAAATCAGAAATTACCCAAACTTACAAATTTATATTGGGTGATAATTTCCTTGAGATGCGTACAAGGTCCGTTTTTGCTCCACAGGAGAAAAATCCTGATGGAGAGATCCATGAAGACCTGGCGATAATTAGCTATGATAAATCGCAGATGATATTTGTGATCAGGGCTTTTTATGTGGAAGGGTTTGTAAACAAATATGTTCTTAGTGAAACTTCCGATGCAGGAAAAGTGCTAATTTTTGTAACAGAAAGTGTTGAGAACGGACCTCCCGGAACCAAAGCTAAATTAATATTTAAACAAATTTCTGATAATGAATTGGAAGAAAGTTTTTTTGTAGCTTTTCCCGGACAGGAATTTGGTTGTTTTTCTACGAATAAATTGACCAAGAAGTAATATAGCTCTTCATAAGAACCAGTTAAAATCTATTTTACAGTGACGGGTTTGTTTTCATTAACCCAGGCCAGAGCCTCTTCATGAGATTTAAACAGCTTTCCTTTTAATGTGTCTTCAAGAGAATTATGGAGAGCAATTAGTAGCCGAATTGTAGATGTATTTTTTCCCTTGGGAAATACAACTGCCCAGCGAGATTTGCCGGCTCTTTTTTTGAGCTTGGCTACAAATAAGCGAAATCTATCCATATCACCAAGGTTCCAATCCATAGTGGCATCAGTAAAATCACAGATGGCATTCATTCCCGGTCGGTGATCAGGATCATTTATAATAGAATCCAAAATTTCAATTTCGTCTTTGAGAGTTATATCGCCATAGTGTTTTTTAAAAATCAGATTTTGTTCTATATCAATTTTATATGTACTTTTCAATTCGACCTCAAATAATTATTGTTTAAAGGTGTATTGATATTATCGGAAAACTTTAGGTAAGCTATAACGTTTAATTGAATAAATTTTAGTAAAATGTATAAAAAATGTAATGAAATTTATGATTCAATTATGCTAAAAAATGGCATAATGGCTTCATTATATGAGTATTTTTATAATATTACTTCAAATTAAATAATGGATTAAAAAAGTATATTATTAATCAGGTAAACCTGTTTTTTTACAGAGAGAAATATATGATAGAATTAGAATGAATTAAACTTTTACCACCTTCATAAACTGACGGATTGCGCCAAGATGATATGCGGTGTGTGTCAATATTCCCAAGGCTCCGCCGAGTTTGCGTTCATCGTTCCAGTCATCGAAACTCTTTATAAATTCCAAAACTGTATAGTGAGTCGCTGACAGCTTAACTTTTAAAATATCCCAATCCTTTTCATTAACAGTTTTCAGCTGCCAACTCTTGGCCCAATCGACTTTGTCGTACCATTTGCCATGCATATAATCGTTCATGACTTTCATATAGAAATCAATATGCTCCACATGCGATGCAATTGTTGATCCGTCTTTTATTATTGGTTTTGATGCCTCTTCAAAATTAATATCACTTAGTGACTCATTTAATGATGTCTTTTGGTCCAACACAAATCCATCAACTTTCTGGAAAATTTCTTCATATAACGCTAATAGTATTTTATTGAATTCCTCGTGCTTGAGATCTACAGCCATGCTATCTCCTTAAATTGTTAGGTAGATACAATGTAGCAATGACAATACAAGAAATCAATATAAGTGAGAGAAAATGTGATATTGAGTTAATTCATGATTAAAAAGAAATGTTAAAATGCATACTTTTTAATTATCGCTTGATAGCGGGGGGTGTCGCGGAAGGAATCTATCCAGTGTTTGAACTTTAGAGTATTTATTGTAATATATGTCTTCCGTGAAAGAACTAATTCAAGTTCATCCATCGCTTTTTCATAGTCGCCGCAATTGGCGTATATTCTGGCCATGACCATGGCCGTTCCCTCTACAGTGTGTCAGGGCGAGCAATCTGATTCCTCCACAAAGGCTTTGCCCTGTAATCCCTGTTCAATTGCTTGTTCACAGTCACCAGCAAAAGAAAGGAGCAAACCTCCCCAGTGAACAAAAGTTCCTTCATCGTTATTCTTTGCTTGTTTTCTTGCAGCTTCATTATTGCCTTCAAGTATGTCCAGCTTACTCATGTAATTTACACTAATATCTTTAAATAAATTTTCCTCTGAAGTATCTTTCATCTGATTTTTGATAAAATCAGAAGCGATAGAATCCATTTTATATTCTGGTAGATAGCGACTGAATTCAAAGTAAGAGAAAATATATTCTATGGAATCATAATTTTTAAATGCCTTTTCCAAAACAGGAATTACTTTTTCAATATCTCCATATTGAGCAATCAAACAACTTATTTTTGTACCATAATTATTTTTTGCTTCCGGATTCAATGCAATAGATCTATCAAGAGACTCAATAGCATCATCAAATCTCTGGAGAATTTGTAAAGTCTTTGCCAGATTAGTGTGCCTTCTCGGATTCAGAGGATCGAGTTGAGCTGCTTTGATTCTGTTATCCAGAGCCTCCACATATTTTTCCTGCTCAACCAGGACGTTAGATATTGCAGTGAGCAGTTCCGGGTCATTGTATAATTCTGATTTTGCTTTGGAAAAATGCTCAAGAGCTTTTTCATTGTCAGCAGCAACAAAATAATAGTATCTTCCTATTGCAAGGTGTCCCTGAGGGAGATCAGAGTCAATTTCCAAAGAACGTTCAGCAGCTTCTAATGCAATTATACCTTCTTCTGATTCAGGAGAATTTCCAGCCCCGTCAGTATATGTTTCAGAACGTAAAGCATGAGCCAAAGCAAACTCAGGGTCAAGTATTACGGCGCTATCCAATAATTCTCGTGCAGCTTCTGTGGATGAAAACTCAGACCGTTCTCTGAATTCTTTAAGAGCTCTAAGATAAAGGTCGTATGCTTCAGGACTTTTGGTAGGAATATTAGAAAGACTGGCATGATCGGCAGTACCCAATTTTAGGCCGAGTTGTTCGATAATCTTTTCAGCAATATCAGCTTGAACCGCGAATACTTCCATTAAATCACGTTCATAAATATTTGCCCATAAATGCCGATCATCAGAGACTTGAATTAATTGGGGTGTGATGCGTACCTTTGACTGATCGCCTATTTTACTCCACCTGACTGTTCCCTCTAAAATATATTCCACACCAAGTTCGGCACCGATTTCTTTCAAGCTTTTATCGGTTGTCTTATATTTCATTGAACTTGTTCTTGAGATAACACCCAGTCCATTTATCCCTGCCAGTCGTGATGTAATTTCATCGGTCATTCCATCTGCAAAATACTGATCATCGGGTGAGCCAAGATTTTCAAATGGTAATACAGCAATCATCGGGACAGCGGAGCTGCCTTCTTTTACAGAATCCGTTTTTAAGTATAAAAATGATGATATAGCAACAACTCCAATTACAACTATTGATAAAATCCCAACCATCAATCCTGATTTTATCTTTTGTTTAGGGGGTGATGTTTTGCTGTAACTTGATTGCTGAGAGTCATACATTAATCGTTTAAGATCAGCAATAACGTCTTCAGCGGATTGACATCTTAGTTCTTTATCCTTTTCAAGCAATTTATTTACAGTGCGCTGTATTTCTTCAGGTACATCAGATTTGTATCTTGTCAACGGTTCAGGGTTATCTTCTATAATTGCTTTAAGAGTAGCTCCTTCATTATCTTTTTTGAATGGAGTCTGCCCTGTTATTAATTCATATAACACCACACCAAAAGAAAACAGGTCAGACCTGTGATCAATATCTTTTCCTGAAACTTGTTCTGGTGACATATAAGAGACCGTTCCCAGTGTTGATCCGGTCTTGGTTATTTTATCATCACCTTCGGCAACAGCCAAACCAAAATCAAGTAGGCGCAGTCTGTTATTTTGATCAACGACAATATTTGCGGTTTTGATATCACGATGTACAATACCTGCCCTATGAGCCTCGCCCAATCCCTGGCATAACTGAATTGCGTATTCAACAACCATATCAATTTGTAGAGGCTTGTTACTTACCATTTCATTCAAGGGTTGTCCATCGACAAGCTCCATTACGTAGTATGGGCGACCATTAAAATCGCTAACATCATAGATACTGATAATATTTGGATGATTAAGTTTTGCTACCGTTTGAGCTTCTCTGACAAAACGAGTTTTGATTTCCAGATTAGTAATTAAATGGGCAGGAAGAAATTTTATTGCAACATTTCGCTTGAGTTTGGTATCCTCAGCAAGGTAGACTTCACCCATACCACCGGCGCCGATCTTTTCATCAATCCGGTAGTGAGAAACCATTGTACCTTTAGTTAGCACAATGTGTGTTTGAGTTTTATCGTCATCCTTATTCATATACTTGCTCAAATTTACAAAGCGTATTTTTTCATTAGTTCAATAAACCTGGGATTATTACGGATAGGATCAAAATTCTTCGATAGCTTAAAATCATTAACAGTAATTGTTGTTTCTATAGATAAAAGCTCGTCAATGTTATCAATCGCCAGTTCATATTGTTTGCACTGTAAGTAAATATCGATCATGACCATGATCTGACTGGGTCCTCACCAGTGGCACTCCTCGACCGATAATATATCTGCTCCTCTCGCTCCATGCTCAACAGCCTTTTCACAATCCCCTAAATAAGCATAAGCTATTCCCAACGCAGAATGCTTGTGGGCGTCATCGGGAAAATCTACAAGATCTTTTTCAATTTCAATTCGAGAAGAATCGGCATAAAGCAATAATTTTGCAGAATCCCCTAATTCATTGTAGCCCTGAGCAAGTATGCTATAATGAATGTGTAATTCAAATCTATTCTTAAAATTCTTTCTAAATTCATTTTGAACTCTTTCCCAGGGAAGATCAGGCATATAATCATATACCCACCATAAATTTGATAATAATTCAACAGTATCACATCTTTTTAAAGCATCCTCAACTACTGAAGTGATTTTGTCTTTATCACCATACATACTTTTGTAAAGGTTAACTTTTTGGGTGTAGTGCATAATTCCTGTTGGATCAAGTGCGATGGCTTTATTTGTAGAGCTTTCGGCCTCTTCATATTCTCTTGTAAAAGTAAGCATACCTGAATATGCCCAATAACGGAAAGGATTTAGAGGGTCTAGTTCAACCGCTTTACTATAATTTTCTTTTGAATCAATAAATTTACCCTGGCGCATTTGAACTAATGCTATTTCAGAAAGAAGATCAGGATCGTTATGTAGTTCTGAATGAGCAGAATTGAATTCTTCAAGAGCCCTAGTATAGTCAGTTTCAACTATATTATAATAAATACCCATTGCCTTATGTCCTGTAGGTAGCCCCGGTTTAAGTTCAAGTGCTTTCATGGCTGATTCATAAGCTATTTGTGATTTTTCAGTATTTTTTACTCCAAAACTTGCCCATGAGTAAACCTTTGATCTTTCAGCATGAGCTTCAGCAAAATCCGGATCTAAAAATACTGCGGTATCAAGATGGGCAGTGGCTAACAAAATCGTTTGGAATTGCTCTCTATCCCACCTTCTGATTTTATTCAATCCCTTCAGATAGTACTCGTAGGCTTTTGTGTTCTCGGTTGGTCGGCTCGCCAGCTCTGCTCTGTCTTTATCCAGTAGTGCTAAGCCTAACTGGCTAACGATTTTTGCAGCAATATTTGCCTGTACTTCAAATACTTCAAGGAGAGTACGTTCATAATTATCGGACCATAAAATATGCCGGTCATCAGATACTATTATTAACTGAGGAGTTATTTTTACTTTTGACTGATCGCCAATCTTGCTCCAGCGAACTGTACCTTCAAGAATATAATCGACTCCAAGTTCAGCACCAATCTCCTTAAGGTTCTTGTCAGTATCCTTATATTTCATTGAGCTAGTGCGTGAAATAACTCCCAGTCCCTTTATTCCTGCCAAACGGGAGGTAATCTCATCGGTTATCCCATCAGCGAAATAATCATCATCAGGTGACCCAAGATTTTCAAATGGTAAAACTGCAATCATCGGGGTGGCATCGCCACCCTTCTTAGTAGAATCGTTTTTGAGATAGAAAAAGGCGAATACGGCAATAACACCAATTACAGCCATAGAAATAAAACCTACCATTAAACCAGATTTTTTCTTCTGTTTTGTTGGGACAGTTCTACTGTAAGAGGATTGTTGAGAGTCGTACATTAATCTTTTTAGATCGGCAATGACGCCTTCGGCTGATTGATAGCGAAGCTCTTTATCTTTTTCAAGAAGTTTGGAGACTATCTCCTGTATTTTTACAGGAATGCCAGATTTAAAACGAGCTAAAGGTTCGGGTATGTCTTCGATTATAGCCTTGAGAGTAGCACCTTCATTGTCTTTTTTAAATGGAGTACGTCCAGAAATTAGTTCATATAATACAGAACCTAAAGAAAACAGGTCAGACCTGTGATCAATTTCTCTTCCGGAAACTTGCTCTGGCGACATATAAGAAACTGTTCCGAGAGTTGAACCGGTTTTTGTTAATTTATCATCACCTTCAACAGCGGCCAGACCAAAATCCAAAAGGCGGGCGCGCCCACTGCTATCAATTACAATATTGTGAGCTTTAATATCCCTATGAACAATTCCGGCTCGGTGAGCTTCACCCAATCCCTGGCAAATCTGAATAGCATATTCAATAATCTGATCAACAGGGAGCGGCTCTTCATGGGCAAAATGATGCAGGGGTTGGCCGTCAACATGCTCCATTACAAAATATGGTCGGCCATTGTATTCGCTTACATCATGAACAGTTACGATATTAGGATGATTAAGCTTTGCTACTGCTTGTGCTTCGCGTTGGAAACGTGATTTTACTTCCTCATTTGTAATTAGATGAGCAGGCAGGAATTTGAGAGCAACCTGGCGTTTTAGCTTGGTATCTTCAGCCAGAAATACTTCACCCATTCCACCGGCACCGATTTTCTCTATAATCTGGTAATGGGCAACCATCGTCCCTTCGGATAATATTACATGGGTTCTGGTGTGTTCATCGTTATTTTCCATAATTATTTCTAAATATTGAAACTTTAAACTTAATATCCTACTTCAGTTCTAAACGATAATTGTATAAAATAGTTCCATTTAGTACATTATACAAGGCCATTTTATGGCTTTTTTGGTAAATGCGCAATGTTTAACAATTATTGTGAAAATTGATATAGAGTCAGGTAAAAGTGGCTTTGCCACCGTCAGGTAGAAGTGACTTTGTCACTTTTTAGGGAGGGTTGAGGTGAATTTCAATGCCATTTCAAGCCAGCTTTTCAGGGTTGTCGTGGTTTTTATGCCTTCAGGAGAGACATAGACCATACCCTTTAATGGCTTGCCAGTAAAATCCATTGTTCGGGCATGGTTGCGTTTAAGAGCTTTTTCATAATTATCGGGACCAACACGAACCATAAAATCGTCTTTGGTAACTCCGCAGACCATATTGCCCTTATGAAGGTAACATATTCCCCCAAACATTTTTTTAGTGGTGATACTACTTTTATCTATAAGGGCTTTATCAATTTGTTCGGCTAATTTTTCATCGTATGGCATATCATCTCCTTATATGTAATAAGTAATACGATAAAAAAGAGACAAATGATATTCATTTAAGAAATTCGATAATCAGCTTGAAGTGATTGTCGGAATAATAACTGCAATCATAATTGCGGCATTCATAGCATCCATTACTTCCTGGGCTGCTTTGGCTGTCAGAACTCCTTCAGAAATCATCTTAATTCTTTTCTTTCTCGATTTCAGCTCATGCTTATCGAATTTTTTTCTGAGAAGTTTTGCTCGGGAGGCCAGGGCAATTAAAATTACATCTCTGTGCTCTAACTCCTGATTGTCAGAAAATATTGCCTCGTGAAGTCTTTTGGTCAATTCCTGTTCTGGTTTGGGATCTAATTCCGGGTATATTTTTCTGTCAAATATTAATAGAATTTTGTCTTTGTCAGCATAAAGAATATCTTTTTGGCAAAGTTGTTGTGCCACCCGGTGCTTAAGTTTTTTGATCTGAGCAGTTTTCATAACCCATGACTTTAGAGATCCACGCCGTTTCGCATTGGATATTTTCTGTAAAGCCTCGTTAAGAATCGGATCTGACATATCAGAAGAATCAATCACATTAACAAGTTTGTTCTTTTTTTTGGAATTATCCAATTCAATACGTTTTTGCAACAGGAGTTCTGATAAAACTGCTGCTGCAAGGGGACACTCAAGTTGTACCGACGCACTGAAAGTACCTGTCTCTTCGCGCAGGGCGAGAAGCATAAACTCCTCATGTAATGCCAATCTTTTTGACATGATATTATCTCCTGATAAACTATAAAAAGTTATCGATTAAATTTTCTAATACAGAAGAGACCAGATTATCTGGTTGCTATTTTTCCTGATCCTCATCTTTTAATCTTCCCGATTTTTGCAGAGCCTGACGGAGTAAAAATTCTATATGCCCGTTCAGGCTCCGGAAGTCATCGGATGACCATTTCTGAAGTTTCTCCAGAATGTTGGGATCAATCCTTAATAAAAATGATTTCTTCTGCGCCACAACTACTGATAGATTGTGCCAGTATTTATTACCGGCTGGGTTGAAGATTCACCGCAAAGAACAACCAGCAGGTTTGAAACCATCGATGCTTTGCGTTCATGATCCAGATCAATTATCCCTTTGGCTGAAAGCTGTTCGAGAGCCATTTCTACCATGCCAACCGCACCTTCAACAATTAAAGTACGGGCTGCGATAATAGCTCCGGCTTGCTGACGACGCAACATCGCTTCGGCTATTTCAGGGGCATAGGCAAGGTGACTGATTCTTGCTTCAAGAACTTCCACGCCGGCCTGATCAAGACGATCCTGGATTTCATCTTTTAATTTATCAGAGACTTTGGCGGTGCTTCCCCGCAGAGAAATAACCTCTTCATTGCTGGAGTCATAAGCGTATTGAGTAGCCATATTACGAACTGCTGATTCACTTTGAATTCTTACAAATTGTCTATAGTCATCTACCTGAAAACAAGCTTCAGCAGTATCGACAACTTTCCATACTACGATTGAAGCTATCTCAATCGGATTGCCGTCGATATCATTAACTTTCATCTTTCCGGTTTCAAAGTTTCTTACTCGAAGTGAAATGTGTTTTTTGGATAAAAATGGATTCGCCCATAGGAGACCTTCCTGCCGGGTAGTTCCTTTATATTTTCCGAACAACTGCAATACTCTGGCTTCGTTGGGATTGACAAAAAACAAACCCAATAGCAAAACGATATTAATAATCGACCAGATACCAGCCACCAGTTTAATGATTGGTGGCAGAAATGTAACAGCTGCAGCACCAAGTAAGAGAGTAAAGATAAGTAAAAACAACATTCCCCATCCGCCAACAACCTTGATTTCATTCTCTTTCAACATGATTCCTCCTTTATAGAATTATGATATCATATTGATATTACTACAATATCACTAAAAAGATTCATAAAAAAAAGGAAAAAATGTAACTAATCTCAATAAGTAGAAAAAATTAAATGTTATATTGTTGTGATATAAAGACATAAAAGGCGACATTGATTTATCAAATCAGACCTTTTGCGATCAGTATAGGTACTAAAAGCCAGGCCAGTCCTTTTAGAGTAAAAAATAATAACCCGACTATCCCAAATTTTTTTAAGTATTTTTTCATGCCGGACTATATATAAATGGACTAAATTAGTCAAGTATTATATGGATTCATCACAGATTATTAGATCTGTGATTTGTTGATTGCTTACACAGAACGGGTATGAAAATCAGTTATCTCAATTCAATGCCCGAAAATCGTATGCATGCATCTTGTGAATTTCTTATAATGGGTTAAATTAAATAAAGCATTAAGGGAATGATAGAATATGAATAAAATGCCGTCAGATAAAACCATGTACAAGGCTCTGGTCGATAAGGATTCAACATTTGAGGGAGTCTTTATCGTGGGGGTTAAAACAACCGGGATATTTTGCCGTCCGATCTGTTCTGCCAGGAAACCAAAAGCTGAAAATGTTGAGTTCTTTGCATCAACACAGGACGCCTTATTTGCCGGTTATCGCCCATGCAAGCGCTGTCATCCCCTTGATAAGGAAAAAGAGGTTCCACCTTTAGTAAAAGAGTTATGTAGATTGATTGAAAAAAATCCGGATAAAAAAATAACTGATTATGAATTAAAAAAAATGGATATTGATCCCTCCACAGCGCGTCGGCAGTTTCAGAGATACTATGGTATGACTTTTCATGCTTATCATCGTGCTCGAAGAATGGGACAAGCCCTGCATGAGATACGGGAAGGTAAAAGCGTCATAGGGGCGCAGCTCGACAAAGGATACGAATCGGCCAGTGGTTTTTGGTCGGCCTTCAAACATGTTTTTGGAACTCCCCCAAGTAAATCCGATGGCATAAAATGTCTTTTTGCAAAGTGGATAGATACTCCTCTTGGGGCAATGATTGCAATGGCCAACAACGATGGTTTATATCTTTTGGAATTTGTTGACCGGCGAGGGCTGGAGAATGAAATTATTACACTACGAAAAAGAACAGGGTATGCAATATTGCCAGGGGATAATTCACACCTTGATAAAATCACAAATGAGATTAATAATTATTTCGATGGTAAATCAATAAGCTTCTCAGTCCCGATTATTTTAACGGGTTCACCATTTGAGCTATCGGTTTGGAAATTATTACAAACAATCCCACCCGGTAAAACAAAATCATATTCTTATATGGCAAATAAGTTAGACAAACCGGGTGGAGCCAGAGCAATAGGGAGAGCAAACGGTAAGAATTGCATCGCTATTGTCGTTCCCTGTCATAGGGTGATTCGGGCTGATGGATCTTTATGCGGTTATGGCGGTGGAGTCTGGCGCAAAAAATGGCTGCTTGACCATGAAAAAAAGATTGTAAATAAATAATAATACCAGCGAATATGCATATTATTACATAATCCTATCCATTTATCAATTATATTCAGCTTTAATAATAGATAATATTGCTCCAATTACTCTTTATTGCGTATAAAGTAGGATTATTTTAACTATATTTTCAGGAGTAATGCATGTCAAATTTTCAAATCGCAGGGTTAGATGGAAAACCCACAAGCGTAGAATCTTCAGCAATTGAATCATTATGTAACTCTCTCCGCGGCGATCTTCTAAAGGCAGGTGATGATGGTTATGATCAGTCCCGCACAATATGGAATGCTATGATTGATCGTAAACCGGCTCTTATTGCCCGCTGTACCGGAGCTGCCGATGTATCAATAGCAGTCAAATTTGCAAATGAAAACAATCTCCTTACCGCAATTCGGGGAGGAGGGCACAACATTGCCGGGAATGCTGTCTGTGATGATGGCTTCATGATTGACCTCTCACTTATGAACTCCGTAGGAATAGATCCTGTAGCAAAAAAAGCACACGTAGGTCCGGGTGCGACTCTGGGAGATTTGGATCATGAATCTCAGGCTTATGGATTGGCTACCCCGGTAGGCATCAATTCCACAACCGGTGTGGCTGGGTTGGTTTTAGGAGGAGGCTTTGGCTGGCTATCTCGCAAGTATGGATTAACATTGGACAACCTTACTGCTGCTGATGTTGTTTTAGCTGATGGTTCTATGGTTCGTGCTAATGAAAAAGATAATGCTGATCTGTTTTGGGCGCTTCGAGGGGGAAGTGGTAATTTTGGAGTGGTTACTCGTTTTGAATTTGATCTTTATAAGGTTGGTCCAAATTTATTATCTGGATTAATTGTCTTTTCATTAAAAGAAGGTGTTCAGATTCTCAAAAAATATCGCGAATTTATAAAAACTTTGGGTGATGATACTAATGTCTGGGTGGTTACTAGAAAAGCTCCGCCATTGCCGTTTTTACCTGAAGAAGTCCACGGAACTGAAATACTCGCCTTGGCAGTTTGCCATGCTGGTGATCCGGCGGAAGGAGAAAAAATATTTGAACCGCTAAGAAGTTTTGGAACGGTATTAGGTGAGCATGTCGGTGTTCAGCCTTTCACTGCCTGGCAGCAGGCTTTTGATCCCCTTTTAACTCCCGGTGTGAGGAATTACTGGAAATCCCATAACTTTACTGATCTTAGTGATGAAGCCATTGATCAGGTAGTCAAATATGCTTCAAAACTTCCCACACCACAGACTGAAATATTCTTCGGGATGTTAGGCGGGCAGATCAATCGGGTGGATGCAAGTGCAACGGCCTATGCTCACCGTGACGCCGAGCTTGTGTTAAATGTTCATGGTCGCTGGGAAGATAAAGGGGATGACGACAAAGTTATTAATTGGGCAAGAGAGTTTTTTGATAAAACCAAACCTTATGCTTCTTCGGGAGTATATGTTAATTTTATGACCGAAGATGAAACGGATCGTGTTGAATCGGCCTTTGGATCAAATTTTGAGAGATTAGCAAAAGTAAAAAAACAATATGATCCCAAAAACCTGTTCCGTTTGAATCAAAATATCAAACCTGCAAAATAGTTTACATAAAAAGACGAGGAGTAAAATCCTCGTCTTTTTATCATTGAATAATTATTTATGTATAATACGGAATTTTTGTTTTGTTTGTTGTACTTCCAAAAAATGCATTAAGAGATGTAAAATAATTACCATGTCATGCTCTGAGACATTTTGTAGCTGATATCCCGATTTATACTGGCCGGATTTATCGTCAAATAGACACCATTTACATTCTGCATTAATTATAAGATAATCTCTTTGAAAAATTGTTTTTGGGAGTTTTACTTTGCAGTTAAATATATTCCCTTTTTTAATTTCAGTTGTTGTTTGGAAACAAGCTCCCTCGATAGAAAGGTTCACCAATTTGCCAATTTCATGATAACTGAATTGTTGATATACCGGATACAAATCTTTTACAACATATCTAGTATTTATTCTCAAGTTTTCAGCAGGTGAGACCTTTACATCATTGATTCCGGGGATTTTCCATTTCCCGATAACAAAAGCAATACCTAAATACTTAATCAATTCTCTATTGATACCTGTAACTTGAATTTTATATCCCGATTCCCACCAATGTTTGCTAATATTTTTTCGGGACCAGCAGCAATGAGCAACGAAAACAATCTCTTCATGCCCCAATATCGGCTGTAATAATTCAACTCGACACTTAATGATTGATGATGATTTAATATTTTCCTGAGTAACAAGCATTATTCCTTCGCTTGAAAAATTAGCTAACAATCCAAGCTGTTCGCCTGTTGTATTGTTGAATACCCGTAGATGTTTTTCAGGAATATGCCTTAAGCTATTTCTTTTTTCCGGCATTTTTTTTCTCCTGATATATAGATATTATATATTATGATCTATAGATATAATCGACCAATAATTACAATATCTTAATTGTCGCCCTGCTACCCACAATAGGCATATTGACACAAATCTAATTGTAGCATTAGCTTATGCTAATATAATACATGTTAATCTATTTTTTTAACCTTTTCAGTCAGGTCCAAAAGCTGTGCTCTTAGCTCGTCTATCTCTTGTTGTTGATTCTCAAGCTGCTTTGTTTTTTTGTGAAGTTCCTGAATAGCTGCTAAAGCAATTCCACCCGGATCTATTGATGAAATAGATACATCATCATTACCCAAACCAAACAGGGCATAAAAATCCTGCGCCATTGGACCAATATGTTTGACATCGTCATCATCTTTGTAGTTCCATCTGGTAATTTCTAATTTATCTAACAACTCTAATATCGTTTGACCATTTATAGCTTCAAAATTTTCTTTTCTGTTTTTATCTGAATTATTGGTCCAGTCACCACTGCTGCTGAGATACCCACCGGTTGAGGTATTTAAGAATCTACCTGCTGTACATGGAGCAGTGCTGTTGGCATTGGTGAGGTAAAAATTATCATCAGCTCTTAATACAATTTGTTCAGCACATCCTGAAATTATTTCGTCGGTGCCTGCGGGCTGGTAATCCTGGTTTGCAGATATTACAACTGATCCGTTATGCAAAGCATGCGCTCGATTTCCGGCGGCAAATGAAACATTGCCGCTTGCTTTATTAAATGTACCTCCGGGTATACAGGAAAAATGACCGCTGGCGGTGTCATTATCGCCGCCGCCAACAAAGGAATGGTTTCCACCGGCATAATTATGTTGGCCAGCTCCAACTCCGGCATTCTCTCCACCTGCTCCGTTATCATATCCACCAAGTATTGCCGATCGTTTTCCAGTAGCTAAATGTGAACGTCCTCCGCCAATTGTTGCGAATTTTCCTGAAGCTTTGTTATTATATCCGTTTCCAACAAAGGCGTAAGTAGAATCTGCTGAATTTCCAAATCCACCAACAACCACAGCAAAAGTGTCTATTGGTTCGTTCCCGGCCCTGTTAGCATATCCCCCAAGTATACAACCATAAATTCCGAATACAGAGTCAATTCCGCCACCAGCTACAACAGAGTAATTACCATCAGCAAGATTATTTACCCCACCTCCAATAAAAGCAGCAAAATTTGAAGAACTATTTCTATACCCACCAACAACTGCAGCATAATTATTATTTGCACTATTATCATCACCACCACCAATAAATGAATAGTCTCCATCGATAAGATTATCAGAACCTCCACCGATTACTGAATTTATACCAAATATTGTATCTTGTGATCCCCCGCCAATAAAACTACTATGAGATTCTTCATAGCTAATAAAATTTCGTATACCTCCAACAATAGAGGAATATCCTGATTCAACTCTATTATTTACACCGCCCCCAATATGAGAATAAGATCCCATAGCATTATTTGAATGTCCCCCTGTAATTGATGCATATTTTCCATAGAAAAGTGATAAACCTTCGTATCCTACACCACAATTCACACCCAGATTTACTAATGTGTGAGCACTATCTCCATACATGCCATTTCCTACTCCCCCACGAGCGATTCCCCAGTATTGCGAAGTATAGAGAACTGAATCAGTCAATGTCCAACGGGGTTCGAGTGTTGTAGGATCGGTCCAGGTTAACTGTCCACTTCCGTCAGAGATCATTACTTCACCTGAAGCACCATCGGCTGTTGGGAACTCATAACCAATAGTTTCATCACCAAATCTGATATGCGGCAGGTCGACCATAAAAGTAGAATCTTCAGTTAGCTTGCTTCCGATACCAAACAGATATGAATAACTTGCAGTTGCTTCTATCGTGTCGGCATAACCACCGAATATAGAGGAGTAATCTCCAGAGACAACATTTTGAATGCCACCGTTGATACTTGAGAGGTTGCCATTTATAGTGTTATTTAATCCACCTGTAATTGAAGAATATTGGCCATTGGCATTGTTATTTTTACCTCCGCCAATTCTGGAATAGTTTTGACTGGCATTGTTTGATTCACCCCCACCAACACTTGAACCTGTTCCGTCTGCTGAGTTACCGTTCCCCGATGCTACACCAGTATAATTTGCAGAGGCAGTGTTGTTGTTTCCACCACTAACAGTTGAGATATAACCATTGGCTGTGTTTATATTTCCTCCACCAACTGTGGAATAAATTGAACTGGCAGTATTTTCAAATCCCCCACTGACAGTAGCATGCGTTTGATCATCGGTAATGCTATTATCATCACCAACCTTATTGCCTGCCCCCCCGCTAATAGTTCCAAAATCATCATAAACAACATTATTCGTTGAAGAGGGATTGTATTCATCGCTTGGTCCACCACCAGAGATGGTAGAGTATTTTCCATGAGTTAAATTATAAGCACCCCCGCCAATGATTGAATATTCACCAGAGGTTTCATTTTCCTCTCCACCGGTGATGCTTGAGTAGTCACCTTCGGCTTTATTGCTTAAGCCATTAACAAATGTAAACATTCCAATAGCGCTATCAACAACTCCTCCGGCTATAACAGAGTATGGTCCTGAAGCAACATTTCCATTACCACCAATTACTACACTATGTGTTCCACCAGTAGTTTTATTATTCTGCCCGCTGATAATTGCGGAATAATCACTGATTGCTTCATGACCGGTTCCATTGACAATAGCTGTGTAGCTTCCAGTGGCAGAATTACTTTCACCACTCACAAATGCCTGGTATCCGGTGTTGGTGTTACCCTGTCCAAAAGTGACATTGCTTGTTACATACAAATTTCCTTCGACATGAAGTTTGGCCTGAGGTAATGTTGTTCCAATACCAACGGAATCTTCAGTAGTTATCAAACTAACAGTATTGCCTGCATCGGTCCAGCCGCTTGTTCCTCCGCCTGAACTTGCCAATGCATAATCAGCTGTATCTGATCTTAATGATTGCAGAGAGTATGGAGTAGAGATCATTCTTTTACGCGGGACCATTTCGTCTTCGCCACTGATGGTCATTCCGATATAACGATTACTTTCTCCAAAAAGATCTTCAGGAAAAAGGACAGCAAATCCGAGGTAATAAGTAAAAATTCCATTAGTAACAGGTACTGATTGGAAATCACTCGACCAGAGAGAATCATCACCAGATAGACTACCATAGATTTTGAATTTGATAGAATAAACTCCATCAATAATTGGCACGCTGGCATCATCTGTAATTCGCCCCTGATAGGCAATCATATTGGAGACATCAGCAGTTGCTGAAATTGTAAATTGGAAAAATATTATAACTACTAAAAGAAAAGAATTGATAATTCTCATTATATGAACTCCACCTTACGTTTTTTAAAATATATTAATATTAATATCGGCAGAAAAGCCTATGATCACAAGGTTTTTGAAGATTTTACAAAAGTGTGTGCAATACGATAGAGAATATGGGACTATTTAGTTTTATTGTCTGTATTTAAATCAAAGTGGGATTTTTTAAGATTATTAAGAATACCCTTACTTCTTTTTTCTACAATTTCAGATGAAAATTTTTGAACAGCAAGAGCCTGGGCAATACCAAAGATTTCCTGTTCGGCTAACATTTTCTTACGTTCTTCAGGGACTTTACCCCAAACATTGTCACGTTCTTTATACCATTTGTTAATTTCCTCGGGAGTTGGAATATGATATTGATTCTTATGAACGACAGCTTCTAACGGAAGCCTCATACTTAACTCTGGTGTAGTTTTAGGATAACCTAAACAAACTAATCCGGCTGGAAAAATATATTCGGGAGCGTTGAATAACTTTTGTATATCCAGTTCAATGCCACTTCCAAGATAACAAGTTCCTAATCCCAAACTTTCGGCAGCGATTACAATATTTTGCAAAGCAATCAGACCGTCCCATATAGCCATAAAAAAATTGTAGGGACGATGACTAATAACATCACGTTCCGAATTTTGTTTTAACCATCGGCGTACCCGATATTGATCTGCTAACATCAATATTGCAAGAGGGCTATTTGATTTTTCAATAAACGGCACTTCTAAATTTATATCTAATGTTTGAAGTCTGCTTTTTTCATCCAGGACCAGCATGGAATATAACTGCAGGTTTCCTCCGGTAGCAGCCCTTGTTCCAGCAGTTAGGATTGCATTGAGGACATCCGGTGAAATTTCTTTATCACTAAAGTTACGAACCGAACGGTGGTTCATGAGACAATTTATGACATCATTCATTTTATGTCCTTATGAACCGGCATTCGGTATTCGGTCCAGCCTATAATTGAAGAGGGAAGAGTGTGTGCCAGATAAAGAAGAGCCCAGAAAATTACAAAACGCAAAACCTGACTTCCCACTTCAAAAACAGTCATATACAGAATAGCCGTAAGGACAATTATTGAAAATGTTCCATAAGCATACCTAAGAGAATTATGAGTCAATTGTATTTCGCGTTCGTCAAGATCATCAACTTTTGTATGTACTAATTTCCATAAGCCGGTTTTAAAATGTATTGATCTAAGCGTCAGCAGACAAATAGCAACCGATACCCAAAAGCTGATCTTTACAATTAAGCTCCATCCAAAATTTTCTCCGGTTAAAGCAAATAAAACAGACGTTAGTAAAAATCCATAATTCAGGATAATCCACATCCGTCTTTTTGATTTTGATTCTGAAATACTCATATCAGTCTCCTTCCTTGCGTTTTCTTTGATACAGTTCCTCGCTGAGAGGTTTCATTGGTTTGGATGAGAAAATCATCTCAACCGGTAACTCAAAGCATTCTGAAATCCGAAAAGCCAGATCCAGGCTGGGGTTATATTCTTCTCTTTCAAGGTATCCGATAGTCTGGACATTGACCCCGATCTTTTCGGCTAATTGCATTCGGGACATTCCTCGTTCTTGTCGGAGGACGGCGATTCTGTTATATAATTTTCTATTTTTCATAGCATCAATATACTCCTTTGTTGTAAATATACAACAGTTAATCGTAAAAAGTTTCAAAAAAGTTTGATTTTTTTGTGAGAAAATTGTTAGATATTAATTTAACAATTGATTTTCAAAGAATATATGTGTTATAAGTATTTATTGTTACATAAGATAACATTGATACCCTATTATTGATTTGATAGAAGAATTTTAGTAAATAAGTTAATCTCCATACTTGCAACACAACTCTGCCCTGAAAAGTTTTTAATCTTCTTTTTACTAAATGTCAAACCTACCTTACTTGACATACATGATGTTAAGAATTTTTGTTATATATGCAGAAAAGTGGAATCATAGCGTAAGGAAGATATAGTGGAAACATCGGTCATGATTGAATTTTTAAAGAAAATTGAACTGTTCAGTGGATTGAACGACGACGAACTGGCTATGGTTATCAAATTAGTAGAAATTCGAGAATTGGATAAAGATTCTTTATTATTTCAGGAAAATGGTCGCCAGGAGAGTCTCTATCTGATCTATGACGGAGAAATTGAGTTGTTCAAGAAGACGGCATTTGGCGAGGAAAAGCGATTGTCGTTTTTTGGCAAGTATGACTTTCTCGGCGAGGGTGCGTTATTGGACGATTATCCTCATTCGACCACTGCTCGCACTCTTCTGAAAACTACTGTGTTTACGATCAATTCTGACAAATTCCGTGAGTTTTGTGTACCTCGACCGGAATTAGAGATGAAGATATTCTCAAGTGTGGCGCGTGTCATATCTCGCAGGATGCGCCAATCTGGTACTCGTATGATCAACGTTGCGGCTCAATATGTCTCTGGAAGAACGCGTGCTGAACATGATCTCCTCGGAGATCGGAAAGTCCCGTATGAATTTCTTTACGGCATCCAGACACTCCGCGCACTAGAAAATTTTAACATCAGTGGGATTTCATTATCGCAGTTTCCTGCTTTGGTTGTTTCTCTGGCAATGGTTAAATTAGCAGCAGCTCGAACAAATTTCGATCTAGGTCTTTTATCAAAACCAACTGCGGATGCCATTTATCAGGCATGTAACGAGATCATAAACGGAAAAAATCACTCCCAGTTTGTGGTTGATGTAATTCAGGGTGGAGCTGGCACCTCTACTAACATGAATGCCAACGAGGTCATCGCCAATCGAGCGCTGGAGATTCTCGGTTACGAGAGAGGTGAATATCGTTTTTGTCATCCCAACAACCATATCAATCTCTCTCAATCCACTAATGATGCTTATCCGACAGCACTTAAGATCGCGTTGATCAACGCCAATGATCAACTAACAACATGCCTCAAACAACTGGTTGATTCATTCCGGAACAAAGCTATGGAATTTGATTCTGTCATCAAGATGGGCCGTACTCAGTTACAGGATGCTGTGCCCATGACACTGGGACAGGAATTCGGTGCATACGCCTCGACTCTGAACGAAGAAATTGAGCGCCTGGATCAGAATGCCAGACTGTTTCTTGAGGTCAATATGGGAGGGACGGCTATCGGCACTGGCATCTGCGCCGATTCCAGATTCTCAGAAAAAGTCATCAAACATCTTAATGAGATAACCGGATTAGATGTTGTTCTGGCCGGGAATCTGGTGGAAGCTACCCAGGACACCGGAGCGTTTGTGATGTACTCATCAGCTATCAAACGACTGGCGGTAAAACTGTCAAAGATATCCAATGATCTACGCCTGCTATCGTCCGGACCGCGTTCTGGTATCAACGAAATAAACCTTCCTCCAATGCAGCCGGGATCTTCTATAATGCCCGGTAAAGTCAACCCTGTTATCCCTGAAGTTGTGAATCAGATTGCTTTTAGGGTAATAGGCAACGATCTGACTGTCACTCTCGCAGCGGAAGCTGGACAGCTTGAATTGAATGTCATGGAGCCGATTATTGCTACCAGTCTTTTTGAATCGATTGAGATTCTCAAGAACGGTATAGTAACTTTCAGTAAACGCTGTATTGAAGGTATCACAGCCAATTCTGAGCACTGTCGAAAGATGGTTGAAAATAGTATTGGTCTTGTAACAGCTTTGATGCCGGTACTGGGTTACGATGCCTGTACGGCACTTGCGAAAGAAGCCCTGGATTCTGACCGCGGTGTCTATGAATTGGTGCTTGAGAAGAATTTAATGTCAAAAGAGAAACTGGACAAACTGCTCTCTCCAGAGAGCATGATCTGACGACATCAATTCGATTGTAAGTGATAATTTGAATTGTGAAATGAGAATAAGATAAAGAAATAAAGTTTCCCTATCCCAATATTCGTTTAATCAAAGATTTGACCTTACCTTCGTATTTCTTGACAACCATCACTGCCGAGGGAGAATAGCGGGCGACTTTTTCGGGGATTTCGCCAAATAATATTTTCCTGAAAAATGGTTCTTTGGCAGCACCGATTGTGACCAGATCAAACTCCCGTCCCGATTTGGCAATTCCGCCGGCAATACTTTCTGAACTGATAAATGTGCTCTGCGTTTTAATATTATTTTTGTCAAAAATCTCTTTTGTATTATTGAGATATGCCTGAGCCTGCTCTCGCTGTTCTTCGGTAGCTTTTGATGTCATAACATTTCCAAGAGTGACGCTCATTTTATTTTCAGCAGCAATAGCACTAATCATATTTGCAGCTAACATAGCATTTGGTCCACCCGAAGTTGGTAGCAGGCAGGTTTTAAATTCTAAATTTTCGCCAAACTTAATCAGGATCATATCACAGGGAACCAGTCGGATAACTTTATCGGCTACTTCGCCAAAAAGTTTGTCGCTGGTATTAGTGAAACCCTTCCAGCCCATAATCAGTGATTCAGCATTATTTTTCTTAACAGCCGACATGATGCCATCGGATACATGATGAGCAATAATAATTTTGGTATCAAGCTCTTCGCCTCTTTGAGCAGCAATTTTTTTGGCTTGATTGAGTAAAGCTTCGTTGTGATGAACTGTCCGCATTCCGTCATGAATAGGTAACTGTCTTGGAACCTTAACTACGCTTAAAGCGACAACACGATGACCCTTTTGATGGGCAATGGGATAGGCGATATCAAGAAGCGCTTCAACATTAGCAGGATTGTGCAGTGCGACCAAGACGCTGGGCGTCTCTTCTTCTTCCGGTATTGATTTTTCAGGGACTAATACCTGTGGTTTTAAGGCAGATGAATTTTTTTCAAAAACAGCGTAGTACAATAACAGTCCGATAAATATCCAGCCAATTGTTACATACCAGGCGATAGGTTGAAACTGAAATTGATAAAGTGCCAATAAAATATTCAGGACAAAACCGGCGATAGGGATATAGGGATAGAATGGGACTTTGTATTTTCTGGGAATCTCAGGGTATTTTCTCCGAAGAACAATCACTGATAGGTTTACTAATGCGAAGGTAAGTAAAAAGATTAAGCTGGCCGCTGATCCGACAGCTTCGATTGGAAGGGTTAATGCCATTATTATCAAAATAATTCCGGTGAGGATAATTGCCACATGCGGTGTACGGCGTTTGACATGAATTTTGGAAACAGCCGATGGCAGCCACATATCACGACTCATCGAGAATGCCACTCGACTGGCCGCCATAACAGTAGCATTAAGAGCCGACATGGTCGAGAGTAATCCCCCGGCTACGATTAATGCCACCCCAAATGAAGGCATAAAACTTTCAGCAGCACGGACAATTGCGGTTTCTTTAAACTTACCCAAAAATTCCCACGATGTAAGATCACCGGGGTCAATAGCAGCCAATGATACAAATAGTATCAGAAGATAAATCGGGACTGTAACCCCCAACGAAATGAAAGTAGCCTTAGGAATATTTTTTTCCGGATCTTTGATTTCTTCGGCAACTGTCGCTATCAGGTCGTATCCTTCGAAAGCGATAAAGGTCAACCCCATCGCTACAAAAACACCGCCAAGTCCTTTGGGCAAAAAGGGAGTAAAGCTTTCGGCAATCCGGCTGGGTTCGTCAAAAACAACCATTAAGCCAAAGGTAATAAAAATAGTTAAAATAATAATTTTTGAAATAGTGAGATAGTTTTCAGTTTTACCGGTTACTTCAGCACCACGAATATTAAGCCAGGTAAACCCGGAGCCAATAAGCAATGTGATTACCAACACTGCTCGATGTTGCCCGATCAGGTTGTTGACCATTTCAGTAAATATGGGAATATATCTATGCAGGACTTCCCATGAGTATCCAGCAAATCCAAGTGCATAAAGGCTGCAGGCAACAGTATAGGCAAACCAAAGAATCCAGCCTGCGACAAATCCGGCCGCTCCGGGAAAAGCCATTCTTACATACGAGTAACCTCCTCCGGCACGGGGTATTGCCGAAGCTAACTCAGCATATGCAAATGCTGTCAAAAGAGTGACCAGAGCGTTAAGAGCAAAAGATAAAATTGATCCTGGTCCGGCTTCACCGGCTGCTATCCCTGTCAGAACAAATATACCGGCACCGATCATTGCTCCCACACCAAGCATGGTGGCATCAAACAGACCGAGATCGCGGGCGAAAGTTACATTCTTGGAATCAAACGGCTCGGAGTTATTGGAGTTGTTATTGTTCTTCGTTGTCATAAGCTTTATACATATCTAATCATTTTCAGAATTATATAGTAAGAAAATCAATAATGCGAAAGTTTTAACAGGCTTGTTAATAATTGGTATTCTTTAATATACTAAGAAATCAAAGATAGAAGTAAGTTCAATTGTATTCGGGATATGATGAATTGGTGCGGTTTGATATTACTATCAGTAAAACCGGGTAATCCCAAGAACAATTATAGAAAAATACAAAGGGTATAAAAAATTTATTGACAATTTCAAAAGAAATCGTATATACGCATGTGAATAGAGGATTATGAATGATTACAAATAGCAGCAGACATGCAGTATTAGCGCTAACCTTCCTGGCGAAATTAAATAGGGAAGAATATGCCGGAGCAAATCATATTGCTGAAAACATTAAGGCTCCAAAAAACTATCTGGGGAAAATCCTCAAGAGATTAGGGGAAGAAGGCTATCTGGATTCGACCAAAGGATATAAGGGTGGTTTCAAGTTAAAAAAACCTGCTTCTAAAGTAACATTATATGAGATAGTCAATTCGATTGAAAACTTGAAAAAGTGGAGTCAGTGCTTCTTGGGGGCAAATAAGTGTACCTGCAAATCACCTTGCGGCGTTCATGCAAAGTGGCATAAGATTCGACGGGATTACCTCCAATTTCTAAAAAGTACAACCCTGGAAATGATTGTTAAAACAGATATGGAATTATAATTTTATTGAATTACTAAAGTAATAACATCTGATTTCCCTAATTATATATATCTAAATTAAATTGCTGAAATGCTAATAATCTATAAAAGAGAAGGATAGCTAAGTGAAAAAACTGTGGATTGGATTCATCGTCGTGGTTGTAACATCGTTTACAATCCTCGGATGGAGCGGATATAAAATCTATCAGGAAAAACCCCCGATACCGGATTCTGTTGTGACCACTGATGGTGTTACAATTGTTCCGTCGGGCTATATTTCCGCCGGTCAAAATGTTTGGCAGGCAATGGGTGGTATGGAACTTGGTTCTCTCTGGGGGCATGGCAGTTATGTTGCCCCGGACTGGACTGCTCAATGGCTTCATCGGGAATGTGTTTTTATTCTGGATGAATACGCCCAAACAGATTATGGAAAAAATTATGATAATATCAATCCCGAACAACAGGCTGCCCTGCGGGAACGATTGAAGCTTCTTTTTAAAACCAATACTTATGATGCCTCAAGAAATGTTATTGTTTTGGACCCGATTAGGCTGAGAGCTTATGAAGCCAACGTAAAATATTATCAGAAGATATTTACCGAGGGTCACGAGGAATATGCTATCCCGGTAGGAACCCTGAAAGATCCGATCAGGATAGAAAAGATGGCTTCCTTTTTCTTCTGGTCTGCCTGGGCAGCCTCTACAAATCGCATTGATGACAATATTACTTATACTAATAACTGGCCCCATGAACCGCTGATAGATAACAAGCCAACCAGTGATTCAATTATTTGGACCGGTTTTTCGATACTAACCCTGTTGGCCGGGATTGCGATCTTAGTATTTTACTATGTCAGAGGGAAGCATGATTCAATAGTGGATGAAATACCAAGAGAAGATCCTCTGCTTGGTTTCAAACCAACTCCTTCACAAATGGCAACAATTAAGTATTTCTGGGTTGCGGCCGGTCTGTTTTTGCTTCAAATGGGACTGGGGATTGTAATTGCCCACTACGGAGTTGAAGGACAGGGATTTTATGGTATTGCAATAGATAAATGGCTCCCTTACTCTGTCGCCAGAACCTGGCACACTCAGCTTGGTATTTTCTGGATAGCCACATCGTGGCTTGCCGCCGGTCTGTTTATAGCCCCGGTTGCATCCGGCTTTGAACCAAAATTCCAGAAACTTGGCGTAAATGCTTTGTTAGGCGCGCTGGTCGTTGTCGTACTTGGTTCTTTGACAGGCGAATGGTTGTCAATCATGGGTTATCTTAGCGGTGACTTATGGTTCTATTTTGGACATCAGGGCTATGAATACGTTGACCTGGGACGAGTCTGGCAAATTGCTTTATCGGCTGGATTAATGATCTGGGTCTATCTGGTCGGGCGCTGCATCATCGTTGCGATTAGGAATAATAAATCTGAAAAGCATCTGATGACTATGTTCCTGATCTCTGTTGTGGCTATTGGTGGTTTTTATTTTGCCGGATTGATGTGGGGGAAAAATACTCATATTTCAATTGTCGAATATTGGCGCTGGTGGGTTGTGCATCTATGGGTGGAAGGATTTTTTGAAGTCTTTGCCACAGCAGTTATTGCTTTCCTCTTTGCCAAACTTCATTTGGTGAAAGCAAAGAGTGCCAGCTCGGCGGTAATTTTTTCGACCACGATCTTTTTGACCGGTGGAATTGTTGGAACCTTGCATCACTTATACTTTGCCGGCACGCCAACCGCTATCATGGCATTGGGTGCGGTTTTCTCAGCACTGGAAGTTGCGCCGTTGACCATTATCGGTTTTGAAGCCTGGGAAAATATCCGTCTTTCACGGGCGGCCAATTGGGCCGATAAATACAAATGGCCGATCTTTTTCTTTGTGGCGGTTGCATTCTGGAATATGGTTGGGGCAGGAATATTTGGCTTTATGATTAACCCGCCAATTGCTCTTTATTATATGCAGGGTCTTAACACAACTGCTGTTCATGCCCACACGGCGTTGTTTGGTGTCTATGGCATGCTTGGACTCGGTTTGATGTTGTTCTGTTTGCGGGTGCTTTATGTCCGCGAAGACTGGAACGATAAAATTATCAAATTTTCTTTCTGGGCAATAAACGGTGGTTTGTCGCTGATGGTTCTGATTAGCCTGCTGCCGATCGGGTTTATGCAGACTTATGCCTCGGTTGATAAAGGTTACTGGTATGCCCGCTCAAGTGAGTTCTTGTATTCACCGACCATTACAGTGCTAAAATGGATGCGTGCTCCCGGAGATACTATTTTTGCAATAGGAATTTTAGTTTTGGTATTGTTTATTTTTGGACTTGCAACCGGACATTCATTGAAGAAGAAAAAATAAATTATTAGTTAGTCTTTAAGTTATTATAAAAAAAGCAACACTGTTTAAAATGGTGTTGCTTTTTTGATTTTGGCGGATTTGTGTAATCGACAGGTATTGTTTGAGTCGATTGTAATGACACCACAGACTACTGTTTTATATTATCTTAAGATATTTAATCACCCGATAATTTTGTTTTTGATTGAAAGACCCAGGGAGAGCCAATTTCATGCCTCTGTCTGAGGATCAGGTTCATCTGAGCGGAATGGTGCTGGACATGGCGCAGGCTGTATAAAAGCAACTCGGCAAAGCTAATAGTTGCTTTACGGAATTCATATTTTTTTTCCGCAAGTTCATCAGTCATATTTAAAATAGTGTCATGGCATCTTTTTCGGTCATGCTCAAGATAGGCCAAAAGCTGTTCTTTGCTATAGGGAGGGTCAGGTATCACACCGGCCGGGTCCATCTCTTCCATGCCAAACGGTTCCGGTGGTTTGAAACTATCTGTATCTTCTGTCAAATAATAATCCAGCCAGAACAGAGTATGCGAGGCCATATACCAATATTGATGATATTGTGATTTATCAAACCATAAATCATCGGGGCAATTATTGATGGCATTTTCCAGAGTATCAATTGCCGCTCCAAATTGTCCCCATATAATTTCTTTTGTTATTCTGTCCATTTGGTTCCTCATTATTATTCTTGATAGCCCTAAAATATAGACTAATATAATTATTACAATCACATTTTAAAATTGAAAATGATTATTTTGAAATAGATTTTTTTATCTGTTATGGACAACATAGCTCCATTATTTCGCTTGCAAATTTGCCCCTATGTTACTTTATTAAATAACCACCAATAAACAGGAGACAAAAATGTACAAACCTATGAAAAAATATATTTTAATTTTATCGTTCATAATGGCATTTACTGCTTTATTTTTCTATGCTGGGTGCAGTGACGATTCAAGCCCGTCTGGCGGAACCAATCCTTCAACGACTCAAGTATCTCTCCCATTGGATAATGCTCTTTCAAATGTTCAGCTTGTTGCAGATCAAACAACTCATCTTGAGCTGGCCCTGCAGATACCTCCCGAAATGGGAGTTCTTAAAACAGTAGAAATTGATATAGGCGCGACAATGGAAAATACGACTATCACTGTTGCAAAAAAAATATCAAATATTAAAAATATAGTTAATTTTTTGACAATGCAGTCATCCGCCGAGGTTTCTTATAAAGTTGGAAGCGACCCGCAAACAGTTTGTCAATCAGGCATAGTATACGGACCTTATTCAATGAGTGCCGCATCTATTGAAGATTCTGATCCGGATAACATAACCCTCGATGCCGCTACTGTTGAGATACTCAATTATGGTACAATTGTTGTATGTATGGAGATTACTTCAACGGTTAATGCTTCCTTTAGTATTGATCAGGTAGAAGCCAATGTAACTCAGAGTGATTGCGGAACAACTTCAAACTTTAATGGCGTATGGACGGGAACTTATTCTTGTGGAAATTCCTGTGGATCAGAGTTTGGGGGTGATGTGCAGATAACAATTACCCAAAATGGAAACAATGCTACATATACTGATGATAGCGGTGACACTTATACTGGAAAAATCTGTGGTGATGTGTTCACATTTGATCGTATAAATAGTCCCGGGGAAACTGAAGGGGGAACTCTGGTTCTTACAGATGCAACTCATGCTGTTAAAAATTCAACCTGGCGAGAAACATTTTCACCTTTCTGCACAGGCGACTGTCTTGATAGTCTTGTTCGAGTTAGTGTGGATAAGTGATTTGTATTTCTGAAACTTTGTACTATTTTCTGTGTTATAACGTTATTGCAAATTAATAAAAACAATGCTACACAGGAGAATAAAAATGAAAATGAGTGAAATATTTTTGGGGGAATTTGATCAGGAAATGGCCAGCACTCGTAAAACATTGGAACGGATCCCTGATGACAAATTTGACTGGCGTCCCCATGATAAATCGTTCACAATGCAGCAATTAGCCTCTCATCTGGCTAATGTCCCCAGTTGGATGGGGATGACGCTTAACCAGGATAAACTTGATGTGACCCCTGAGGGTGGCGATGGTTTCAAGACTCCTCAGGCAGAATCGACCAAGCATCTTCTGGAGATGTTCGATAAGGATGTTGTCGAAGCCAGAAAAGTGCTTTCAGAAACCAGCGATGAAACCTTTGGCCTGCCCTGGACACTTCTGATGGGTGGCAAAGAAATTTTTACTATGCCGCGTGCTGCTGTACTACGATTGTTTATTTTCAGCCACACTATACACCACCGTGCACAGCTTGGTGTTTATCTGCGTTTGAATGATATTCCTGTTCCGGCTATCTATGGACCTTCAGCTGATGAAGAAGGAATGTAATAAAGTAGATTAACTTAATGATAAGAACGGTCACTTTAATAAGAGCGGCCGTTTTTTTTGTTCGAAAATATGTTATCAATTGAGCCTGCTAATCCATGATTATTTTGTTGTTATATAGACAAAATAGACATATAATATCCATGTATATTTAATGATGAAACAATAAACTACTACCAATAATTTTAATGTATTAGGAGATGAAGAATGAAAATTGTATCAGTTATCGTCCTGGTTTTTATTGCCACTATCGCTTTTGCCGGTGATAAGGCCCCTTGGGTGGACATGAAAGACTGTCCAATCTGTAAGAATGTATCTTCAGAAGAAGGTCTTATGGAAAATATGACCTGGGAACATCATTTAACCGCTACCGGAGTTATGACCGTATCGACCATCAAGCCTGAATTTCATCAAAAATTCAATAAAGCCAAATCTGCGATGAAGGAATTGCTTGGTAAAGTTGTTTCGGGTGAAAAGATTCAGGTTTGTGATTATTGTACTTCGATTTCGTCGCTTTTAAAAGAAGGCGCTAAAGCAGAAAATGTTATTACAAAGGCGAGTGATATTATGGTGATCAGTTCGACCGATGAAGCAACGATCGCCAAAATCCATATCCACGCACAAAAGACTATCGATTTCCTTAATGCAGCCCATGCGGGTCATAACCATTAAGTAAGTATTTGAATGATTGTCTGAAAAAATACAGAACCATTTTGGATTAAAAGTTATTTCAAAATGGTTCTTTTGTTAGTATTTAAAGATTGATACAATTACTCTATTTCAAATAATCAATTGCAGCTTCTAATTGGCTATCTCTGCCTTCAGCAAGAAGCTTTTGGTCCAATGTAACAACAATATCTGGTTTGACTCCTATCCCTTCAAGATTGATCCCCTGATTGGTTTTAATAATGAGAGTGGGATGCACCAACACCAGACTGTCAGTGATAAAATCCAAATAACCACCCATCACAGCTCCCGGAGTTCGTGACCCCACTACAACGGCCCGACCGAGGGATTGTAATGTAGCTGGAAATAGTTCTGCGCCGGATATACTCACTTCATCAACCAGAATTGCGATTGGACCGGTATAAGCATTTTCATTGCCATTATAATATATCGTGTCTATCCCGTTTCTGCTTTCTATAAATGCACCAATCATTGATTTATCGATGAACCTTTCAGCAATAATCCTTTGTGCTTCTAATGATCCCCCGTTGTTGCCTCTAAGGTCTATAACAAGCGACTTGGTTGTTAATAGTGAATCAATAGCAGATAGAACAGTAATTGGATTTTCTGGTTGAAAGGCATTAAATCGTAAATAGCCAATATCATCTTGTAGTACTTTCCATTCACATTCAAAATGAATTGGCGGTATCTCAGGGGAGAGTATAATTTTATTCATTCTGGCTGTTCGAATAATTTTAACTTCATCCTGATTACCATCATTGTTTAAAAAATTAATACGAACAGGGCTGTCGGTATCACCATACAAAAATCTCAGAACTTCTTCGGTTTGCAAAAATCGTTTATAACGTTCATTATAAGGAGGGTAGATAGGCGCATTAGATATTATGCTGTTAACATTCTGATTATCAATTTTAAGTATAACACAACCCGGCAACAAATTTCCCCTCTCTGCAATTGAGTTAGGAGTTACTTTTGTTACCACTACAAGATTATCTAATATACGAATGTCAATATCCGGGTTTCCCGGCTTAAACATATAGGGAGATGCTTTATTTTCGATTTGTGCGATATTGCCTATGAATGAATGAGAAACATTCAATTCAAATATCATGTTATTTAATAGTTCGATCAAATCATCATCGTTGGTTATCGTTGACAGTTGCTCGCTATACCTGTCGCCAATTGCAACCCAATCAACTGATTCAAAAGTAGTATCAGGGTAGGTTTCGTAAATTGTCTGCCAGACAGTATTGAACAATTCCTCATTGGTGTTTTGCTGTTCACATGAGATAAATAAGAGTAAGGTAATAAGTACTATTATAGTTAATCTTAACATTATTTGTTTTCCTGTTTCATAGACGCATTCTTATCGCTTAACAAATATAAAATTAACTAAAATGTAAAGCTGTCACCACAGTATTCTGCATAATTTATCTTTAGAGAGAAGCCATCTTCTCTGGCTGTTTCTGCAAATTCACGATACCGATATCCGGCTGTTCCGGCATGTTGTGGAATAAAAACTTTTGGATTTAATTTTCTCAAGGCATAATAAACGCCCTCTTTTACAGATTCCGGTGTCCCCAGTGAACAACCTGATATAGGTAAAAAAGCAAGATCAATTGGATTACCGAGTCCAGAGAGATAATCGATTTCATCAGTGTATTCGGCGTGCAAACCAATTTCTCCATTAGAGTGATCGCCAGCATGGAATATGGTAAGACCATCAACATCTATCAGGTATCCAACTCCGGCATCGGTTGATGTAATTGTTTTAACATTAACACCTCCAATTGATTTATCAGTATGAGGTGGAATATATTCATAACCATTTCTATCGGCTGGTTGATGACCTAAAACATAGGTAATATTTGTGAGTTCATTTTGCCATCCAAAAATAGTCGTGTCATAATGATCGCCATGCTCATGTGAAGAAAAAATAATCACCTTTGCATCACCCAGAGCTTTTCCTAATTCTTGAGGATCAATAAAGCCATTTTTCAGGCAAGGTCTGTCGGGTTTTGATTCATCCTTAAAATAATCAAAAATCAAAAAATGATTGGCCGTTCTAATTCCCCACCCTGAATGACCCAGATACCAAACTGTAGCTTTTCCATTTTGGGGTATTTCTGATAGAAGAACCGGAGGTTCATAATTCTCTTCAATACCTTCGCAAATAGCACCTTTTTCCTTAAGCATATCAGCAATAGTTTTATTGCCATACTTGACGGCATAATACATGGGAGTATGTTTTTCAATATCATGAGTATTTATATCAGCTTTGTGGGAGATAAGGAATTGAGCAATTTCACTATTTCCATTGATAGCAGCAAAATGCAAAGGTGTTCTGCTGTAACGTTGTTCTTTGGAATTTATATCAGCATTAGCTTCAAGAAGGATTTTAGCTGCCTCAAGATACCCCTGTCCGATAGCTTCATGAATAGGAAAATTTCCATTTTGACTACACCGATTGGGTTTAGCGCCGGCATTGAGCAAAGCCTTCAGAGCATCGTTATGATTTCCGAGGATTGCCCCTGTAATAGGAGCTTGAGAGCTGTCATTTACGGCGTTTACTTTGGAGCCATTATCGATCAGCCATTGCACCATTTCAGAACTATTCCATGCTGCTACATTGATTGGTCGGGTGCCATTATTATCAATTGTATTTATATCAAGGCCTTTATCTATTAAGAGTTGAGTGACGTCAATATGACCACGCGAGGCAGAATAATGCAGAGGTGTGCTGCCGTCATTATCCGTCCAGGTCAAATCTGCACCCTTTGTCAGGAAAAGTTCAACAGCTTCCTGATGCCCAAACCATATAGCGGCAATCAATGGAGTATGTCCATGTGTGTTTGGAGCTTCGTTAACATCACAGCCTAATTCGATAAGTGTTTCAATAGTTGCATTTTGTCCGGCATACCCCGCTGCGCACAATACGCTCATGCTATCATTATCACGAGCATTCAGATTTACACCGAGATTGACCAGATGTTTTAACATATCATTTTGACCTCGAAGTGCAGCTAAATGAAGAACACCTCGTCCCCGATTATTACAATGATTAATATCTGCTCCCTTTTCAAGCAGATAATCCACTAATTCGATATTACCCGAACTTGATGCTGTTGTTATAGCTGTCTGACCTAAATTATCAGTCTCAGTTAAAGTGGCTCCTTTACTGAGGAGTAATTTAAAAATTCCCAAATGACCGCCAATACTGGCACATAAAAGCGGTGTCGTATTATCTGCATCACCAGCGGATATTTCAGCTCCTTGTTCTATCAATAATTGTACTGCCTCCAGATGACCTCTCAAAGAAGCCAAATGCAGGGGAAGGCTGCCTAAAGAATCAGTAGTATTTATAAGTTCAGGGTTGTCTTTCATTAGAGTATTAAGAGTAACAGTATCGCCAGTCTGAGCAGCGTCATGGATCTCACTGGCATATAACGAAAGCCCTGAGAATAATATTAATGTGATTGTGAAAATTGACAGATTCTTCATGCGTTGTCTCCTCTGATAAATATTTGGCAAAGTTATTTTGCCATTTTTTTTATCTCATCTCAGCCGATTATGAGATGAAAAATGTTTTGCAAGAATTGTTTCTTATCGTAGAGAAACAAATCTATTTCATAGGCGATTATAAATCATTACGTGGATAACAATGTAGAAGTTGCTGTTTTTTGAATTTAATTTCTGTAAATAATTTTATGAAAGAAGAGAAGATATAGAGAAGGTGGAGTTATGGAATTGAAATGTTAGCTTTTGTTGTTATGATCCAAAGTTATTATGACATTTCCTTTTTTGTGACCTTTTTCGACATAACTTTGAGCTTCGGCAATTTGTTCCAATGGATAGCGTCTATCGATGACCGGTTTTACTTTCCCGGCTTCGATAAGTTCTTTTATGAAAACCAAGTTTTCAGATCTTTCACTAACAGGACTCAAACCTGTGAAAGCAATAATAGCTTTTTTACTGCCTGCCATCGAAGTCCATAGCATTTGAGGAATAATTCCCGGTGTAAGATCTGTTTCAAGAAAGATTCCATTTTTATTTAATGAGTTTTTACAATTGGAATATGAATTTTTACCAACGGCATCGAAAATAATGTCATAGGTTCGGCCGTTTCTAGTAAAATCCTCTTTAGTGTAGTCTATTACTCTGTCAGCTCCGAGAGATTTTACTAATTCTAAATTCGTGGTACTGCAAACTCCGGTAACATCTGCTCCAAAGTATTTGGCCAGTTGTACCGCCGCAGTCCCCACACTTCCCGATGCGCCATAGATAAGTACTTTTTGTCCGCCCTGAATTTTTCCATTATCTCTGAGAAAAGGGAGGGCCGTTAAAAGTCCATCACATCCAGCAGCTTCATTGAAGGTCATGTTAATCGGTTTTAGTGACAGGGTCAATTTATCTACGGACAGACATAAATGTTCAGCATAAGCACCATAACCTGCTGTCGTCCCAAATACCTGATCGCCAATTTGGTATTTTTTAACATCTTTACCAACTGCTTCAATTTCCCCGGCAAACTCAGTCCCCGGTATAGAATTTTTTGGTTTAAACAGGCCTGTAAAAAATCTGCTAATAAAGGGTTTGCCCTTACGAAAGGTGCAGTCAACCGCTGTAACTGTTGATGCAAATATCTTTATCATCAACTCATTATCTTTGGGAGATGGTTTTTCTACATCTTTGAGTTGCAGAACATCAGGGGGGCCGTATTTTTCATATACAATTGCTTTTATTTTATTATCTCCTATGAAATGTTTGCAAGCATATATTTAGCTTTTGTCTTTTAATACACCGGCATCACGCATCATATGCTTAATCATCAGAATTTGTCCAAAGTGCGCTGCGAAGTGTTCCAAAACATGATACAGTGTCCATGTTTTGGAGAATTGCTTTTTCCCCAGTGAGTATAATTTATCAAGATCACGATCGTTCCAGTTTTTCATTTCACGGTGGATTGATCGTCGACATTTTTCCAATACTTTCAAATACTTTGTAAGGGAGTACCCTTTTAGATATTTTACATGGTGGCCTTTGGGTGGCATCGGAAGACCGTCATCTTCAAAACCGCAGATCTTCTTGATCATTTTCTTTCCATCAGGCTCCCATGGAATACCACCTGGAGCGATATTGATCCACCAAACCTCAACCAACGCCAGATGGGCCAGCAACATCCCAATTGTGTTCATGCCCGGTTTTAGCTGCCATTCCAATTGTTTGACGGTGAGTCCTTTTACATTGTTTTTAAGCCGTTTTAGTTGATCATCTAGCTGCGCAGCAAATAGCCCGACTTTTTTCTGTGTTCTTGGATCATATTTGCTGGGAACCTTTATTTCACGTTTTATCATTAGCTACCTCTTGATTAGGGAAATGTTTATTGATCATAACATAAGCAATTTAAATCAAAATATGTAATAGATTTTTTAACCGAATTAAACGTAGTAATGTTATGAAGAAGAATCGCATTGATGATATTTTGAGAACGTTATATTTGTATAAGTGAATCCGTAGTGTATGAGGATGCCAAATGAAAAAAAGTGATGATCCTGTTGTTGTTGAACAATTGTATAACGCACCACCTGCCAGGGTATGGCAATCGATAACTAATCTTGAGCAGATGCATCAATGGTACTTTGAAAATATCCCATCATTCAAACCGAAAATTGGTTTTGAAACCGAGTTCAATATACACAGCAATGGCAGAGATTTCCTTCACCAATGGAAAATAACTGAGGTTGTTACTAATAAGAAAATTTCATATGACTGGAAATTCAAAAACTATCCGGGAGATTTATCTGTAACCTTTGAACTTATTGAAAAAGAAAAGTCGACCTTGCTCCGTCTCACAGTCACAGTGCGCGAGGATTTCCAAGATGACATTCCGGAATTTAAAAGAGAAAGCTGTCTTGGCGGCTGGGAATATTTTCTCAAAGAACGACTGAAAAAATATCTTGAGGGAAAATAATTAACAGAAATTTAGGTTGTTCAATAGTTGGTAGATGAAGATGTAACAAAAGAATTTACTTATTGTTCTTCAAACCAAATAACGGCCTGATAAAGAAAATTCGTTTTATTATTTCATAAGAGATAAAGCATCCTGCAAAAGTAAAGACAATTATAAATAACAAACTTGCCCAGGCATTTATCTCTAATGGAAAAATGATATATGCTCCCCAATACATAAAAACCATGTGAACAATATAGATTGGATAAGCTGCCGGACTTAGATAACCAAGAATCTTACCTGGCTTGTTAAGATAGGTGTAGCCGAGACCCAAAATACCAAATATCCAGGATATTGATTCTATTGAAGTAACGATATGCAGAATATCTCCATCAAAAATTATGATTCTATTTAAAAACAATAAGAATGCAATACTAAGAGTATAATATTTTAGTTTTGAAACAGCTTTCCATAATATTTCCCCCAATGCTATAAATGTATATCCGAGAATAAAAGCAATTGCCCCAAGTAATAGCCCCACTCTTGAATCAAAATATAATACATATGGAATGTCTGAAGGAATAGTTAAGGCCTGCAGCATATAGGGAATTGCAAGAATATAAATACTAACGGGAAACCGATCTATTATCCTTCTAAGAAAAATGAAAAGTTTGTTGTCTTGGATTTCTTTATGAAAGTAAAATATTGCCAGAAACCATAAGACGTACATGAAAATGTTGAACAGAAACCATAAATGTCCAAAATCAAATGTATAAGAGTAATTTTCAGAGTAATATTTAGTATATATAAAATAATGTATTGGAACTACTGCAAGGCTTCCAAATAGCAAGGGGACAAGTATTCTTCTTGATCTCTCAACCAAAAACTGAAGCCATGTTCTTCTCTGTAATGAAAAATAGACTCCCATCCCGGCTACAAAAAATAAAAGAGGGATCCTGATAACACTAAAAAAAGACAATGGAATTAAAAGTACTTCTAACAATATTGGACTTTGAATGAACCGTATATGGTTGGCATACGATTGAAACATAATCATAATATGAAAAAATAATAATATTGCGATTGCAATAACTCTCAACCAGTCAATGTCGTATCTTCTTTTTTCAGTATTCATGATTTATTTCGAAACATCTAATTATTTAACCTGAGACAATTATCACTGAGATAAATTAACAATAATCATTATATCAGTTTTAATATTTGATTTCAATTGTTTTTAGTTATGTCGATTAATAATACTCTGTTCTAAAAAACAAAGCTTTTTCTTCATCGTTTGTGATGCCTACTTGAAGTAGCTTCGCGTTTGTTTCATGGCTTCAGCAACGTTCATGACACTTCACATCAATGAATCTATTCACGATTAAGATCCAGCAAATGGAGTCCCGAAAATACCAACGGCAAGTTCCGCCCAAATAAGAAGAAATACTATTCCAATTAGGATGCCGACAATAATTCGGTATGAAGAAGTTCTCATTTTCATTGCTACAAGCTCATACGCGAGACCAGCGCTTAACAGCAGAATGCCCATGACAATGAAATCGCCTATCTTCCAATTTACTTCATTATTAAATTGGTTCAATAACGAGAGCATCAATAGTATGAACCCAGTTCCAAGTGCGATGCGCAAAAGATTTTTATTTTTCATAGTCATACTCTTTACTTTTTAAATTCCAGAATGTCTCCGGGTTGACATTCCAAGGCATCGCAAATCGCTTCCAGAGTTGATAGTCGAATAGCTTTTGCTTTTCCATTTTTCAATATAGAAATATTAGCCATCGTGATTCCAACTTTTTCCGTAAGCTCAGTGACGCTCATCTTCCTTTTAGCCAGTACCACATCTATGTTGATTATAATTGCCATATTTTCTCTTTAAACCGTTAAATCGTTTTCTGCTTTTATGTCCAGGGCATCCTGTAAAAGTTTTTGAAGCACAGCTGTAAAGGTAGCGATCACTATTGAAGCAAAAATAAAAACTAATCCGAGAGCTGTGACACCGGGAGCATCGTCTATTTCCGCTACATAAATTAAGTATGGCATACTTGCTGCATACAATACACTGATTGTGATTGCGCAGTATTTTATATTCTTTAAAGCTTTTACAGATAAATCTGAGAAAGCTTTACTCTTGTCGATATAGACTAATAGCTTCAAGGTCTGATATAGTGCAAAGAAAAACGGTATCGCCGCTATGTACATACCCAATAAAACGGGAATAAAATCTCCTGTATTTTCCGAACTAATTAACACCCACAACAGAAATAGGCATAAACCCAACACTGTGAGCCCGATGAGAGAAATTACTAACTTCAAGAATAGGGTTGAACCATGCTTCATAAACTACCTCCTAAATATTGTCAATAGTAGTATTATAGTCTATAATTTATTGTTTGTCAATAAATAAATAGCGATAAACAATATATTTATATTGTTATAAAATTTCGACTTGCTTTGTCGTCCTACGGTTTTTAATGTGACCCTATTTTGACCAAGTCGGTGTTTCTATCTCAATAAATTTTAAGTATTAATTAAAATATTTTAATTAATACTTAAAATATTAGCTTGATTAATTAAAATTTTTATATATAATAAAGTCATGGCTATACAAATAAACTTAGATGTAATGTTGGCTCGCAGAAAGATGTCATTGACCGAACTCTCGATCCGCATCAATATTTCACTCACAGCCCTTTCACTGTTTAAAACGGGGAAGTTGAAAGGGGTGAAGTTCTCCTCTATTAATGCGATCTGCCGTGAGCTCGACTGCCAACCGGGAGACATTCTCGAGTATGTGCCTGATCAGATGCCCGAAACTCAGGAAAGGAGTGAGTCATGAACACAGAGAAGGCAGTAAGCACTGGAGTAAACCAATTTATCTTAGCTGGTTGGCTCTCAATTCTGCAGGCAGCTTTTATTTTTCTGGGAGACGGAGTAGAACTCTATAGTAAGATCATGTCTCTATCCATCACTGGTTACATACAAATGATTCTTGGTTTTCATGTTGTTGGTAAGCTTGTGGGTATTTATGTCCTGTTTATGTTCAGGCGATTATTAATCGAGCGACACAATTTTTATATGGTAGATAAACTGATTTTAGTCCTCATTTTTTGCTATGCTACCTCGGCACTCATTGGAACAGCGGAGTTGGTTCATATAATTCCACAGTATAGTTTCATGACTGCTCTACCGATTTTATTCAGTCTGACAAGTTTGATTAGTATTGTTTATGCATTCAGACTACTCAAACTGGAGGGTAATTTATCCGGGTTACTTAAGCCCTATGTGTACACGATGATTGCCAGTGGAGTGTGTGGTGTTACCATAGTGCTGGGGCAATTTGGGAGTATTATCTCCATGGTGTCACTCATCTTGCTTGGTATGATCCTGATCCGTGCCGAATCTGAGCCTGAGTATTTGTAATTCTGCACTAGGAAAGAATCTCTGGAACTTGCCATGTACAGTAGTCTTAATTCAATCCGGAAATATCTAATTAGGTGGATAGCATAACGATCTCTTTGTTATGGAGATGTCACTGAAAGCTCACGATTAAAAACTAATTGACTATTGCACACGATGCCCTAAATTCGATGTAAGGGTCTATATTTATTCGCTTTCAGTTAGGAGAAAAAAATGATAAATATTGTAGAAATGATTTTGATGGGTATTTTGGCAACCTTTTTCATGGATTTATTATCGATTATTCTTGGTAAATCAAAGATCATTCACCAACTCATAGAACCTCAAGCTGTCGGACGATGGACCCTTTATATGTTTAAGGGAAAATTCATACATCAAGATATTCGCAAAACACCGGCATTGGATAATGAATTATTAGTGACATGGGTATCTCATTACTTGATCGGCATAGCACTAGCAGGAATCTACCTCCTTCTGGAATTTTACATACCAACCGTTCGCCATCAACTTTTAATACCACTGATATTTGGAATAGCAACTGTTCTTCTGCCATGGTTGTGGTTATACCCAAGCATGGGGCTTGGTTTTTTGGCTTCGAAAACACCAAAAAAATCACCATACATTGTAACCAGTCTCGTTAATCATACAAATTTCGGACTGGGAATGGTTATCTGGATCGCTTTTTTTCGTCATTTCTTGATATAGAGGAGAGACCAGTAATCTTTGGCCGGTTGTAGGGTATTCAAAATTCAATTTGCTTTATTCCCAGGGTCCTTCTTTTGTAACCTGGAAAACGGAATTCCCATCATAACGGAAGAGCCCCAACCAACCGCCAAGCCAAAGCCGTCCTTCTTTATCTTCGAAGGTGCACTGGATAGCATGACTGGCAAGACCATCCTTTGTATGAAAATTGGTAAACGATTTTCCATCGTAGCGGTACACGCCATATCCTTCAGTAGGAAACCAGATGTTACCTGATTTATCTTTATAAAGGTCCCACGCCTCAATGCCCTTTACTCCATCCCGTGAGGTAGTATGGGTGAATGATTTTCCATCCCAACGACAGATCCCTTTGTGATGAGTAGCGAACCAAAAATTTCCATGATTATCTTCTAAAATACAATTCACAGAATTATTGCACAGGCCATCTTTCTCAGAAATATTTGATAAGGATTTTCCATCATATATATAGGCTCCTCCATTGGTGCCAAACCACATTTTCCCTTTGCTATCTTCCATGATGCTATGGACAATCATGGCGCTGGTAACTCCTCTTGAATAATCGGACTCAGTTTCTGGAAGATCAAAAGGAGTAAACACATCTCCATCAAAACGACTTACCCCTTGCAAAGTACCTATCCAGATTATTCCACTACCGTCTATTGCTATGCTCCAAACATCATTATTAATCAGGCCATCATTTTTGGTAAAATTGGTAAATGATTCTCCGTCATATTTGGTTACCCCTCCGGAAGTACCGAACCAAACATTACCTTCTCTATCCTCTACAATTCCTCTGACTGCCCAACCACCGAAACCCTCATTGATTGAAAAATACTCGAGAGAATCTCCATCGTAGCGGATGACTCCATCGCCATTCGTTCCAAACCATAGGTTTCCTTTTTTATCCTGAAAGATTCTGCGTACGAATTCGCTTATCTGTAAAGCAGAGTTGTGCCCAGTCGGAATATCTGGTGGTCCCCCAAATTGGTTAGTAAGTTGGGTTTCTTGTGAGGTTGTATCGTTAGGAATTGTATTTGATTTAACAGTGTTGTCTTTTTGTAAATCTGTACTGTCTTGCTCGTTGCAGGAGGAGATAAAAATTAATAAGCAGAGCAGGGAAAAGATTTTAATGTAAGAATATATATTATTCATTTTTTTTCCGTATCATTCGCATTGTTAATTGGCATTTGTACTTTCAACCAAGTATTACGCATGACAATGTCACAAACGCAATGTTTCCCAACGAGGACTTTTCGTAACTATAGATTATTACCATCATTAAATATCATAATTCCGAATTAAAGTTTCACAACCTAATTATATTTCCTTATAATTTTTATTAGTGTACGTATCAGGAAAATCCGTAAGCAGATGTTTAGAAAATAACATCTATAGGAAATTCACTTTTTTGGAAGGAAAATTTATAATGTTAAAATTATTGATCATAACACTGGCTTTGTTTTCATTAGGATGTAACTCATCTGACAAACCTGATAATATAAAACAGGAAACACCAACAAATGTTACTCAAGGCGAGTTGCAAAAGGCATCTAAATTGCTTATCTCCGGTTTTATGGGAAACTTAAAGACTGAACTCAAAAATGCCATTAAGGAAGGCGGGGCCGCAAGTGCAATAGACGTTTGTCAAATAAAAGCACCACAAGTTGCTGATAGTTTTTCAAATGAAAAATGGTCTATCAAGCGAGTGACCGAAAAACCAAGAAACCAGCTTAATAAAGCTAATGCCCACGAACAGGAAATTTTGAAATTCTTTGCCGATACGATTAATAAACTTGAGTTCTTTGATGAGTGGACCGACCCTGAAAATAAAATAGGTTATTCTTACTATCAGCCAATCAACATAGGTAAATTTTGCTTGATGTGTCATGGTGACAGCAAAGCAATAGATGAAAAAGTATCCCTGGCATTGCAAGACAAATACCCGGAAGACAAAGCGATTAATTATATCGCCGGTGATCTACGTGGAATGTTTGTTGTACATATTAAAAATGGAGCAGACATTTCTCTGTTGCAACAATCACTTCGTGATAGTTTATGATTTGTGAAGACTTAATAAATTTATGAATTAACACGAGATGTAAACAATTAGCCCGAGCAATGTGAGTCATTGCATATAATGGTTATGTTTTGTGGAGGGGGCGCAGGCGCACTTTGTTATCTTATTGTAAGGCATTCAAATACTCTATGTCATGATAAAATCCAATCGTTGAAATCTTTGATCTGGTTTGACTTCAATCCGGCACAAACAAACTATCCATTCTATACAAGATTAATTTCTGTAACAAAAAATAGATTCTATCGTCTACCAATATATGTTGCATGACTTAAGAAAAGACAACCGGAAACATTAAGGGTTCATTATGAAAACAAGCATTATTACATTTCTAATTTTAGTTATCTCTTTATCCTCTTTTTCGCAAGACAATTGCAATTGCGAACAGGCATTAGGTCAGTTAATCAAAAAAATGGAAACGGAATATCCCGGATTTAAAGTAAAAACAGCAGATACATTAATATATCGTGATTTCAAAGAGAGATTAATCCTTAAATCACAAAGTAGTAAAGATGCAAATTGCTACGATCTATTGAAACACTATTTATCCTATTTTAGGGATCCGCATGTTTATCTGATACAAACAAATATCGAACAAGAAGAACAAGCTGTCCAAGCCGATAAAAAATCAGAAACCAAAGTTGATATTACTCTTGATGATTTTCATAAGCATATTTCTAAGTCTAATGATGAACTTGAAGGGGTCTGGGGATCAACATATTACAAGGTTGGGATCATAAAAATAGATAATGAGTATCAGGGTTTTATTATAGAAGCCAGTAACGACAATTGGAAAGCCAATGAAATCAAGTTTCGTTTGATGGATGACGGAAGCGCTAATTACTACATGGGCAACCATTCCTTAGAAGAAGATAACTATGAGCTGTTTGATGGAAGCATTTTGTCGTTTAAAAATATCAATGCAGCATTCATAAAAGAGTTACCAAAACCGAAATTGACGGAAAATGAAATCGCATTGAAATTAGATAAAATAAAAGGTTTCTATTTTAAGAAATTAACGGACAAAACATCATTGCTCTGTATCTCAAGCTTTGAAGACCCCTATGTTGAGAAAATCGAAAAAATGGTATCGGATAACCAACAAGCAATAGAAAACTGCGAGAATTTAATTATTGATGTCAGGAATAATTTAGGCGGTACATATGATGCTTATGATGAGATTCTGCCATACATAATCACAAATAATACTCGGGGAGTTGGTCAGGAATTCTTAGTTACACAAACCTTAATTGACGGGGTGGAAGATTGGTTTGATGATGAAGCAGGCAAGAAAGAAGCCCGGAGATGGATCAGCATGTTTGAAGGTAATATTGGCAAATTTATAAATACAGATACTTCCGATGTTTACATAAGTGAAATAATAATTGCAAAAAATAGTCCAAAGCAGATTGCCGTATTAGCAAACAAGAGAACAGCCAGTTCCGGTGAAGCTTTTGTTTTAGAGGCTAAACAGAGTAAAAAAGTAAAAATATTGGGTGTTCCTACCTATGGGGCAATTGATTATGGTTCTGCCAGTTTGTTTAATTTTGGATGTGAAAATTACGAGTTAGTTATGCCAACATGGCGAGCTATGCGTCTTCCTGATTATCCAATAGACAATATTGGAATTCAACCAGATATCTATTTGGACAAATCTGTTGAAGATTGGGTTCAGTTTACAGTTGAGTACTTAGAAAACTAAAAAATGATTTATCGATTAAAGAAATATCGTTGGTTTGTAGGTTTAGTATTATTGGTAATACTAATGGTAATATCAATAAACTCTAATAGAGCTACATTCGCCCAAAAAATACCAGTCTCAAAAATATCTGATGTGATTCATAATAACTTAGCGGAGATAATTTTAGATGGTAAAGCTCCCGGATTAATAGCGGCTATTATTTCAGGTGATAGTATTATAGATATTGCTTCTGCAGGTGTTCGTAAAGCTGGGTCTGATATTTTGATTACCACTAATGATAATGTGCATCTCGGTTCTTGCGCCAAAGTAATGACAAGTGTTATGCTTGCCACTTTAGTAGCTGATGGAAAGCTAAGCTGGGAATCAAAATTGATTGATGTAATTCCTGAGCTTGAAAATATTATTCATCCTGATTTTCAGAACACAACACTTTGGCAACTTCTTACGCATCGTGCGGGTCTTCCTAAAAATCCAATTGATTGGTCAGCACATACTGATATGGAGATCATAGAGAGACGTTTGGCAATCTTAAATGATAATCTTGTGTTAGCTGCTTCAAATGATATTGGCAAGTTCCATTATTCAAATTTTGGTTATATGGTAGCAGCTTGTATGGCGGAAAAAATTACAGGCATGAGCTGGGAAGTTTTAATGAGACAACGTTTGTTTGAACCGCTTGGTATGACAACTGCCGGATTTGGGGCTCCGAATACACACAATAAAATAGATCAACCGTGGGGGCATTCATGGGAGTATTCATTGTTTGGAAACAATTGGGAACCAGATCAGACTGATAATCCAAAAGCCCTTGGACCAGCAGGTCGAGTTCATTGTAACATTAAAGATTGGGCAAAATTTCTATCTCTATTTATAAATGATGAAAATCCTGTTATAGATAGTAAAAATATAAATAAACTCATTACACCTATTGGATTTTATGCCGGAGGATGGGCCGTTTTAAAAGAGGAAGAACAGCCTTGGGGAAAAGGAAAAGTGCTAGCCCATTCTGGTAGCAATGGTATATGGTTTACGTCTGTTATGGTGGCTCCAAAATTAAACAGGGCATATATTGTCGCTACAAACTCACGTGAATTTGGTTCTACCGAAAGTGTATGTAATGAAATGCTCAGTAAGCTGGTAAAGATGGATATAAATAGAAATAAAAATTCCTCTCCTTAACAATGAGGTTTTATCAAGTCAAAGTACTAACTTAATTAAGGGAATCATAATGAACCGAAAAGTATTTATTCTACTCTTAATTTTAACAGGATTTATCTGCACAAGTTGCACACAAACAGAAACCAATTTTCTTGATACAAAAGACGCCTATTTTGGACTTACCCCTCCAGGTTTAATCCCGGAAGTATTTGCCCCCGGCATAGTCTCTGATACATCCTGGGCTGAACATTGCCAGGTTGCTATCTCACCAAAAGGTGATGAGATTTACTGGTCGGCATGGACGGGAGTTTACGAAACAGAAGATGGAGAAAAAAACACTGAACAATTATTCTATTCAAAATATGAAAATGGAATTTGGTCAAAACCAAAGCTGGCTGAATTCACTGAGGGAAATCCGCATGGGCTTAATGGAGGTCCCAGTTTTTCACCAGATGGCAAAAAGCTATTCTTTTATCAAGTAAAAAGTCCTTGGGTATCATCGCCAAAGAGATGCTGCTATGTTGAAAAGAAGAATGGAAAATGGGGTGATAAACTCACTGATGTAGGCCTACCCTATAGTTCAGAAAGTTTTAACTACAGTCCTATATTTACAAAAAAGGGGCATTCATATAAAAACAGCCGAGGAACAATATTAAAATTTTTATATGAAAATGAAAAGTTCATTTTTTTAGACACTATTGTCATTCACAAAGATTTTCTGCCGGCTTGGAATTTTTATGTTTCTCCTATGGAAGAGTATATAATTTTTGCTGCCAATCATGAAGATGGCTTCGGGGACATTGATTTGTATATCAGTTTTAAAACTATGGAAGACACCTGGGGTATTCCAATAAATATGGGAAACAAAATTAACACAGAGCTTCGGGAACGTTTTCCAATAGTATCTCCGGATGGTAAATATTTATTTTTTATGTGTCATACACCTGGTCAGGATTTTTTCTGGGTCTCAACAGAGCTTATTGAAAATTTAAAAACACAATCCAAAAACAATTAAAATACACAAATTTGACGAAATAAACCGTAAAAGAAAATTGTTAGAAGAAGTGATTAAAACAAGGCATTACTCCATATAGTAATGCCAATACTCTTACTCTGGCCTGAATGATCAGGCATTTTTACTGCTATTCGGTTCCTGACAGCGAAGCAAAGCCGATGATTCGGCCTGTCTCTTTTTGAAATCCTCTATTCCCTGCTGGATATGACTCTTGAATCCATGAGGAGCCACTCGGCCGCAAAGACCGGTTCCATCTGCATTAAGTTTACACGTACGGAAACACCAGGGAGTCCGGTTTTTAGTCATTGGGCATCCCAGGTAGGTGTATTCTTTTAGATCCTTTCGGATATTGACTCGTTTATAGCCTTTGGGTGGTGCTTTTAGTGTCATTATTATTCCTAGTTGTCTTATCTATGGGCAGAATCAATTTATGTCTACCCTGCCTTTGCTTTATTATCGGATGATTCCGGTTATTAGTAAGTGTAACCGGAAACATGGACAGATGTTCACTTTTTTCTACTTTTTTTTGACAAATTTATATAGTGATCGTAGGTGGAATAAAAAGAGGGTGTTTTGACTTCAATATGGTACAAATATGGCACAAGGACTTACACCCTTTTGTAACCATTTTGTGGCCGTTTTTCTGAGGCTATCCAGTTCATCTCTATTTACAGTACTCCAAAGGTCCGAGCTAGTGAGCTTATCCATAGTTCAATGCATGGCGAGCTTTCTCATAACAGTTTGTGAGTTTACACCTGGTCGCTGGTATGTTTCATGAAGTGTGCTGTCGGAAACTATCTTATAAGTTATCACAATCTTACTGCTTTTGTCAGTCAGGATTAGCTTTTCGCCTTCAAAAGTTCCTTTATATCGCTGCCAACCAGGTTTGGTAATATTCCATTGATAGGCAATCCCCCAAGAATAGACTGCATTCACTTCCAGGTTTTCATCAATGCTTTCTACGACCAGCACATGCTCCAGGACACCATCCGCAACTCCAAACCACTTACCTGAAAAAGCTCTCAGAGCTTGTGGAACACTCGATCTCGGATAGATGATGTTTAGATCGCTGGGTAGGGACGGTGATGTCTTGCCCCGGTCAAACATCTCCGTATAACTGGTAGAATACTCAAACTGATAGTTTTCTGGATCGTCAAGCCAGTCTAATACTTCTTCGACCGGTTCCTCAGTATCCATCCAGTAGTCTGGCATGAATCCTACACATTCTTCAAAGTCGGGTATTAAAATTAATTGCCTGGGAATATGTGCGACGATTCTTGAATTTGGTAGATAATAGTCGCACGTACTTGAAAATTGTCCTGAACCGCCAGTGTTCTCACCGATTACAATTCCATTCTGGATAGATTTTGAAGCTCCAACCATGTTCTCACCAGCAGACAATACTCTACGATTGGTTAGTAGAACGAGTGTACCGTTGTAATTGCCAGGTGTTTCCAGTTTTTGGACTGAAGCAAACTCCCAATGCTTGACCGGTGTGTTACGGTACTTATCACATAGTTCAATGTGACTTGTAACCAGCTCCATGAAGTCTGGAGATATTTCCTGCGACGAATCTAGGTTATACTTTGCGTAGAATTCTGTAATTGCCGGTGACTTAAGGATTGCCCAGTCCGTCTCCCATCCCACTTTGCCATTCATATTACGGATAAAGCTCTGTGGAAAAACTGATGAACCCCCGCCATTATAAAACAGATTGACTATCACGATATCTTCGTTCCTAAGATCATTCCCTGCTTGCATGAATTTCTGCATTTCCGGATAGTACTTTTCTGCAAAACTTTTTACCCGTACAATTGGAATGCTATCGACTCGTGAAATGTAGAATGGTTCCGGATCGTCAAACGTTGCATTAATCAAACGACTTTCATGAAACGGAATCCTAACAGGATTATTGTTAAACGAAAGCATTCTGGAAGAAACGGGGGCATACGATAGCATTCCCACCAAGTAATGATACTTATCGGTGGGAGATAACGTCTTGAACAAATACTTTGAGCTGTCTTGCTGAGTGAATAAATCACCAATTTCAATTGCATCATTCTGAGAACTCAAGACTTGAAGGGTACCATCACTAGTTTCTTCTAATAGGACGTCACAATAATAAACGGATTTGTGACGATACGCATGATGACTTTCCAATCCTGTAATTGTAATATGACCGTCCCGAATTTGCTGTAGTATTTTTGTTATCTCCATTTCAAAATCATAAGTCAGCACTGAATCGTTTGCTTGAGCAAATTTCTTCAGATTTGCAAAGAAGGAGTTGAAATCAACTCCATGCTTTTCCCAATACTCAAATCCAGAATAGGATGTCTTCAGTAGATATTCAAACATATGGATATCTTCAAGTGCTTCTCTCTTTGATATAATTTCGGGAATTGGCTGCCTCTGATCGTTATGAAATGGAATGATTTCTTTATACTCAATAGGAGTAGATGCTTGATCAATAATGCTTCTAAACTCTATTGGGATTTCACTCGAATCTCTTTGGCAGCTGTTGAACAAACAGCTAACAAGACCAATTGTAATCATGGTGAAGAAATCAGTTTTAGAGATCAATCGTCCTCCTGGTAGGTCAATGAAGTATGTTCAGTGATTATGCATTTGCCATCTTTGGCTATGCCTCAATCATACTATGTACAACTTATGCAATTACAGACTGTCGGCTCTATCTTGCAAGCTAAAACAGTTAACTGATGCTATAACCAAATTGCGGCCGTTTTTGTTTAGAAGAAATCAGCTACCATGTTAGTCTGCGCTATTGGTGCACAGTAATTACTATCTTTCCTCGGGTGTGCCCTTCTTCCATTATTCGGATTGCCTGAGGAACTTCACTCAATGAATATTTTTTGTCAATGACAGGCACTACTTTGCCAGCTTCCATGAATTCCTTGAGAACATCCAAATCTCGCTGATTTACGTTTGCTATGAACGAAACGACTTTTCTGCCCTTTACTTTTGAGATTAAAGGATTGAGAATCATCGACTTCAGAATACTCGCTGTGGATGAGGAGCCACCAACCAGAACATATATCCCGGTTGCCTTCAAGGCGTTCAGAGACTTACTTAACGATTGGAATACAGCATTGTCAAGAATCAGATCGTATTCCTTCCCATTCATCCAGAACTCTTCTTTCGTGTAATCGATCACTTGGTTTGCACCAATCGACCGAACCATCTCGAGGTTCCGCCCGCTACATACACCAGTCACATGAGCTCCCAGCGCTTTGGCAATCTGCACCGCAAACGTGCCTACACCTCCCGAAGCACCATTGATCAAAACATTATGCCCTGCCTGTATCTGTCCATGGTCCCTAAGAGCTTGCAGTGCCGTGATACCTGCAACTGGCACAGCAGCAGCCTGCTCAAAAGTCATAGCCGCTGGCTTTAGCACTAATTTGTCCTCGCAAACACACGCATATTCTGCAAATCCACCCATACTCGAGCCAAAGACTTCGTCACCCGGCTTAAGCTGAGTTACATTCTTACCAACAGATTCAACCCGACCAGCCATATCGACTCCGAGTATCTGGTGTTTCGGTTTCAGAAGGCCAAAGCCCATTAGTCGCACCAGAAACGGCGCCCCTCGTAGAACATGCCAGTCAAGTGGGTTCACCGCTGCCGCATGCACTCTTACAAGTACTTGATTGTCGATCGGAACGGGCTTATTAATTTCCAGTAATTCAAGTACATCCGGCGATCCGTACTTGGTGCGCATTATAGCTTTCATCAGATCCCTCCAAGGTAATTATGAATATGTCGTCCGGTATGTCACTGCAAAACATTCATGTGTATTAAACCTGCTAAGAGTGAGGTATTCTACCTATTCACATTAAGAACACTCCAAGTTACTTATTTTGGATTAGTGAATCAACAAGAGAAATTCCATTTGAATTGGTTGCACTTATCGAGCCACGAATTGTGTCCGTTTATTTGCGTCAAGTCAATTCCCGTAAAAGAACCTATTTCGCATGCTCTTGTATTTCTGTGATTAAAGCACTGATATCAGAGTTGTCTGGAGCCAATTTACAATACACAAGCGCCTTGTCAAACATGCTGGCGTTGTATAGCTCTCGTGTCAAAATTACAAACTCCTCATCTTTAAACCAAAATTTGTCCTGCTGGTATTCATTCAGATCGAAATACTTTTCTCTTGCTGCAGTTTCACCTGAGTCCACCAGGGATCGGAACACTTCGTACGCCGCGGACTTTCGCGGAAGGTCGTAAGGCTGGTCATACAGAATGGCGAGAATCCTAGAAGCTATATCGGAAGTGCCATACCCCTGTAAGATATGTTGGTTTTGTTCCTTGTGATTTGTAAGTTGGGTGATGAAGATTTTCTCGTCCGCGATTCGCATCATATTACACTTGAAGCCGTTTACGCTGGCATTCACTAGACCAACACGAATCTTTCGCCTTTCGTTGCCAATCGGAACTTTCTGGCTACGCCAGCCGATATTGTCGAAGAACGAGTGCATCAATTCCTCATCTTTCAGCAAGACGTCGCCGTAGAGAGCCTGATCAAACCGATACAGATCTTGCGTATTTGAAAGTAGATGCCCACAGCCAAAAGCAAAGGACATATCGAGATGTGGGGCCAGCTCCGGGCCGGTGAAGTAATTGTAATGATAGCCGATGGCTCTCTTTTCATAGGTCACGCCGGTTACGTCCGGGAGTGTGTTTTCCATCCCGATAGGGGCACAGATCTTCTCTTGCAACAGCTCATCATATGACTTTCCTGACACTCGCTCAATGATCACCCCGAGCATATAGTACCCAAAGTTACTGTACTCATTTCGGGTCCCCGGTTCGAAGACGAGATCAAAACCTGTGATAAGATCAAGCATCTGTTCGCGCGAGTGGTAGAGTTTCTCAATCCGTTCCAACTCACGTACTCTGGGTTCACCAACAATGCCTGACCTATGAGTCAATAGGTGGTGTATCGTGATATCGCGTCCTTTATCCGCTGGGTATTCCGGGAGGATGTCAGTTACTTTGTCATCCAATCGAAGCTTTCCCTCTTCCACTAATTGCAGAACCAGCATCGCGGTCATTGGTTTGGTGGCTGAGGCAATGCGAAATTTAGTATCCAGCGTATTGGGGATCAGAGAGTCTCGGTCAGCGTATCCAGTAGCGTGCTGGTAAATAATCTCACCTTTTACTGCTATTAGGATTGTCCCGTAGAACTGTTCGTTTTCGTAAAACCTATCCATCAACTTCACGATAGCAGCGACCTTTTCCTTAGTGACGGTGACGTCTGGCAGGGGAGCTAAGCGATTACAACCAAAGCACAGAAAAGCAATAAACAGTTGTATAGATAGAATACGTATATATATTTTCATTCTCTACACCATTATCTTAGATTTCTTATGGTTAACATAATTAATATACTGTTAAGTCCATTAATTATTCAAGTGTTATTCATTTTTGAACCAAAAAATCTAAATAACTTAAATATACATAAATTAACTGTTAACCAAAATTTACTGCGCATAAATTGTGTCCATAAATGTTGTAAGATATTCAGAGTTATAACAGGGGGGAGGGGTATAAGCAATTGATTCAGTCCAGCGTGTCGCCATAATTGGTGTCTAAAAGATTACATTAAATGGAGGTGGGGGGAATCGCAAGTGTAGTTTGTTTTATCTTATAGAAAAGCAAGCAAATACACTTTATCATGATGAATTAAATTAATTTATTATATTGATCTGTTTTGATCCCAACATGCTGATATAAATTTATTCATTCTATTATTAACTTTCCTGTAACTAAAATTAGACTCTATCGTCTACTAATATATGTTGCATTACTTAATAAAAGACAACCGGAAGCATTAAGGGTTCATTATGAAAACAAGCATTATTACATTTCTAATTTTAGTTATCACTGTATCTTCTTTTTCGCAGGACAACTGCAATTGCGAACAGGCATTAAGTCAATTAATTAAAAAAATGGAAAGTGAATTTCTCCGAAATCCGCACTACGCTTATACGTAACAGTTGGTAGTAACTTTGAATGCACATAAACAAATATTAATGGAGTAACATTATGAAATCTATAATTCAATTATTAATAGTGCTTTTTGCAATAGGTTCAGTTAATTCTAACCTATTTAGTCAAACCAACAAAAAGGATTTTGATTGGAATGAATATTACAAAAAGGCAACTTCTTTGAGTAACCTTCAATTTTCGCCTGATGGGAATCATCTACTCTACTCAACAAGAAATGCAGATTTTGATAAAAATAAATGGGATATGAAATATCATTTAATGAACATCTTAAATAAGAAAGATTCCATTTTGCAATTTGATCAAAAAGGTGTTAGGGGATTTAAATGGTCTCCTTCTGGAAAATACCTGTCTTATTTAGCTTCTAAAGATGACAAAAGCCAAATATTTATTCATGAAATGTCAACGGGAAAGGCAAAAGCAATTAGTAATCATTCTAAAAGTATTTCAAGTTTTTATTGGAGTCATGACGAATCTAAAATAGCTTTTATTTCTGAAGATCCTGCTATTGAAAAAGAGGAGTCTGAAAAATTTAATACAGCATTCGAAGTCGGACCACAAGGTTATCTAAGTGACCATCAATACATACCCTCTCACCTGTACATACTAGATATTAAAAATGAAAATATAGAACGATTAACAAAAGGAGATTGGACCATTAATTCTGGAATAAGCTGGTCACTAAATGATAAAAAACTTGTATTTACTAAAAAAGCAGATGCTTATTGGTCTCGCTGGAATGAATCTGAAATTATGCTTTATGATTTAAAATCCAATGCTTTAAATCCTCTTAATATAAACAACGAATTCGAATTTGGACCCGAATTTACTCCAAAGAAGAATCACCTTTTATATTGGTATAAAACAGATAAAAATCCAGCAGGTATAACGGATTTGTATATAAGAAATGAAAATGGAACCTCCGTAAACATTAGCTCCTCAATAGATAGAAACATAACGTCTTTTAAATGGCTCAGTTCCAACAATGAAATTCTTGCTTATGGCGATGATGGTACCACAGATGGTGTTTGGATTATTTCTCTTGATGGCAAAGTTAGAAAAGCATCTTTCAGCAATACTTTTGTGATTTCAAGTTTAACTATAAATAAAAAGGATGAAATAGTATTTATTGGTTCTAAAGGAAATCAACCGAAGGAATTATTTTATCTTAAAGATCATTCCTCTACACCTATTCAAATCAGCCATTATAATGACACCTTCAAAAACATGAAATTGGGGAAAGTTGAATCTATAGAATGGGAAACGGACCTAAATATAACAACAGATGGTATCGTAACTTATCCACCGAATTTTACAGCAAGTAAAAAATATCCATTGGTATTAAATATTCATGGAGGTCCAATTTCCTCATCAATGGAGTCTTTCAGTGCTTTGGCACAAGAGATGGCACGAAATGGCTGGATCGTTTTTAAGCCAAATTATCGAGGCAGTAGCAACAAGGGTGACAAATTTCAAGAAGCAATTAGGAATGATGGTTGCGAGGGACCTGGTAGAGATATAATGGGAGGCATTGAAAAGTTAAAATTAAAAGGATATATAGATGAAACTAGAATAGCTGTTACAGGTTGGTCTTATGGCGGCTGTATGACAGCCTGGTTAATTGGTAAATATCCAAATGAATGGAAGGTGGCAATAGCTGGTGCTGCTGGAATCGATTTTACAGATATGACTAGTCTAAGTAATATGAACCTTACCTTACGTCATGCTATTACAAATTCACCATGGGTCGGAGATAATTACAAAATTCATTATGATATGTCTCCATTAAAAAATCTTTCTAAGATTAAAACCCCAACTTTAGTGATGTCAAAAGTTGAAGATCAAGTAGTGGCCGTTACCGGGTCTTATAAATTATATCATGCTTTATTTGCAAACAATATCCCTGTAAAATTCATTGCTTATCCTGGAGGCGGTCATTTTCCTTCAGATCCAGTAAATAGTAAAGATGTTTATGATAGGTGGATTAGTTGGTTAAAAAAATATCTAGATTAAAAACTGTCATAGTGATCAGCCCCCGTTTTTAGGTCCAGTTGTAAGTTAGTGATTCTGCCTGGTTCATGTCAATCCCGCCGTGCATTGGCAGGATCAGTTCTCGTTCCAGTTGGGCCGGGGTGCGCTTGCCTATTGAGCGATGCGGCCTCTCGTTATTGTATTCCCGTCTAGATGCCTCGATCTTTTGTCGGGCATCGGCCATGTTGACGAACCAGTGACCATCGAGACCATCGAACAGTTACTTGTCGGAGAGCTGCCAGCGTTGCCTAAACTGTCCGGAGGATCGCGAGGCGGAACGGGCAAAGCCATGTTGTTCGGTTTCACCGTCGGCGGTGGAGCAACGGCCTGCTCGGCTTGCTGCAACCCCGTCTTGCCGGTCGTTCTTGGAGTAGCCACACTTCAAGGCAATACCTGGTGGGGGAGTGATTCTTTTGGCGTCAGGATTCTATCTATTATATACATCACAACAGATCTCGAATTGGCGTAACTTGTTGTGGTACTATGATTTGGAGGTGAGGGGGGGGGCGAACCCCCATCCGAAAATAACGTTATACTACTATCATGGTAGTGTTTCGCTGAGCGCTACTGATCAATCTTTTTTAGTATTTGCTTGATTGCACCCAGATGGTAGGCAGTGTGAGCCAGGATCGCCAGAGATCCGCCGATATCATCTTCACCTTTCCATTCGTCGACTCCCCTGATTGTCGAAACCAGATCCCGATACGATTCTCTCACCCGTTGTTTGAGATCCTCCCATTGTACGGAATTCACTTTTCTTAACCTCCAACTTTGGTCCCAATCAACCTCTCCAAACTCCCTTAGTTGAATACTGCTTTCTAATACAGTGATATAATAACAAATATGCTCCACGTGGCTGGCTATGGTTACATCTCCTTCTGAAATCGGGCATGAAGCTTTCTCGGCTGAGATCCTCTCCAGAGTTTCAAATAGAGAATGCCCCCTGTCCAGATAGATACCCTGTGTACGTGCAAAGGTTTCATCGAGCAGATCGAGCAACTCTGTCGAAAATGTAGCGTTAGATATGTGATCTTTCATTTGATACTCCAGAATGATACAAGAATATTGGTGGAGGTGGGGGACAACTAATCAAATTGGAACACTTACTGCCTACAATTAGCTTCTTTGTTCCCACCTGCAATAGGGCAGCGTAATGCACACACACAAGGTGGATTTCATTTCAGCAAAGAAGCCCACTTCGATGGCTGCCAGAACCCCAACTCGGATGTCAGCACAAGGACTTACACCCTATTGTGACCACTTTTTACTATCGTTAGAATGCGTACCCTTGAAATTCCTATTTTATAAAGCTCCAAACATACGCATATAATTTACCATCTTAGGGAAGGCGTGTTATAAAGACACCAAAGTCTGATCCATTGGAGTAATTATCCTCGTACTTTATGTCCTCCGCGGCAATAAACAGATAGACTGCTCCGGCCGGCACCTGGAGAATAATCACATCATCACACTTAAAGTCCTCCGGGATATCCGTCTGTTCCCCGCCGCAATTGAATGTAGGATCTGTGAAAACCGGACTGTTAGCATTGATCGCACCGGGAACTCGATGTAATTCATTTGGTCCCAGAAGAGTGGAGTTGGCACTAAATACAGCAGTTAGAGAGCCGCGAGTAAAGCCTCCCCCTGCGGTATAATTTCCCTGGCCTTTAAACCTTATCAAATCACCGGGACTAATTCCATAGCTTGCAAGATAGAGCGAAAGTGACGAACCAGCCGCATCATCACATAAATGAAGGTACGCCGCACCAGGATCAATTGGGATGAAGACCGACGTCAGATTGTCAGCACTGACGGTTTCCTCAGCTGAGACATCCATCTCACCGGTAGCCTTAACAATAACCGTCACGATTTCCGATGATTCATCAAGAGATATCTCAGTAGCAAACTCGCCAAAGGCATCGGTGTATCCGGAAGTGAAATCCGCACTACCGCCAGACACGTCAAGCTCGATGAGAATATTCGAAGACCAGTCCGGATCACCTACACTGTCATAATATCCCGCTCTAACTGACAGGGTACTACTACTCTCTATTGATATGTCAGGAGCAAAGGTAACTTCCAACACCAACTCCGGCAAAACCCATACTGAGTATGTTGGCGATCCACCAACATCATTACCAAATGCACCGCCATGGTAGCTGAAACCCATCGGCAGATCAACAACAGTTGCTTCTGGACCTGTGGTTGTCTGGACCCGCACCCGTCCTTCACCAAAAGTTTCTATAGGCTCCCAATTTACTTCACCCATAATTGGATTAAGGATATCCGGAGTGAACGATTCAAGGTTCACAAAGCGCGTATCGGTCAGTTGTGCCTCCCATTCCATATCTGGCATTGAAGTAATATTTATGTCATAAATAAATTCTGGATGAGCCCCTGTATAAATAGACATGCCATCCCGAACCAGACCCATAGTATAATTGGTTAAATCCATAACAAAATCAGTAAAGGCATCTAAAGCAGGAGGAGGAGATAAAGTTCTATGAAGACCAATAGCGTTTAGAAGCTGTCCAACAAAGTCCATGAAAGTAATAGGTGGAGGATCATTTGACACATAGAGCATCATGGTCGCATCGGTATAATCACCAATATTAATTGTATCCGATACAAATTCCACTGTCAACGAGTCAATCTGGGCAGGCATTAGAGCCACGATAAGTTTGTTTAAAATGAAATCAATAATCGATAAAACTGCTCCCACAACCTGAGCCATGCTAAGTCCAGGATAACTGGCTATCAATCCTACAGCTCCAAAAACGCGACCATAAGCTGCAGCTGTAGGGGCAACAACGGTATTGCCGAATTCTTTGACGACCACATACATTTGCATTCGCCAAGCAAGATTATTATCTGTCAACAGGGTTGATTCGCTCGACAAGTTTTTAGAATATGTAGACTTTGAGGCTGCTGAGTCTGCAAGCATTGAAAAAAGTTCAGCATATTTTTGTGAATGCTCAACTACTCCACTTGATCCCAAAAGTGCATCAACAAGATTCTTAGCTTCTTGATTATTGGCTGACATATCAACCAATGCATAAGACAGCGACATTGAATCGCTTCCAATCAGTAGCGAATCAAATGCGAGAAGCAGAGAACTCATTAGCATATCTTCAACTCCTGGTCCTGTTGAAACAGCATCGCTGATAGTATGTAAAGACTGTGAAATCGAAGTCCAGTCAGCCAGAATCTGTGCAGTTGAACCTGGTGATGAAGGTAAGAATGTCATTGAGAACACATCATCACCATAAGCAATAGTATCTCCCGATGCAGCTTCAACGATAGCTAGTGACCAGGATGTATTAGTCGTATCAACCCACATTGTGGCTGTATCCACAGCCACAGGTAATGTTATCTGGATAATACCATTATCCTGAACAAATAGTCCGCTTACCATCCCATTGAATAAGGCATACGCATTCGACAAATCAATTTTAGATTGATCAATACCTACAACATCTACAACGGTGAGAGGAGGTCCTGATATAGGCGTTACGGTTAACGAAGTAATACCGTCCGGCTCAGAGTCAGTTGGAGCTTTCTTTGAACACCCGAGCACAGCGACTATGCTCATAACCACAATGATAAATTTCAAAAGAGGAGAAATAACTCCCCAAAAACCTCTTGTTCTCATCTTGGTATCTCCAAACTGTGTTTATCAATTATTATGATTCGTGCTTTGGACACGGTTCGTGATTGGACAAGTCGTGCAAAGCACTCTTTGTGTAAGATAACCAAGACCATCTATTTATACAATAGGAAAGTAGATATTGGAGTGTTTAGTACATTGCCACGACTGTGACCAAATTGTGTCCACAATCGTCGTAAGTTATTGCATGATATTCAGCGATATAGCCAAAAGGTGTGGGGTATGAGCAAATGATCCGGCCTCTTGTAGTACCGTTACCGATTGCATTGTCATGACTTCTAACAAATGGAGGTGGGGGGAATCGAACCCCCGTCCGAAAATAACGCCAGGCTGTCCTCTACGTGCGTAGTCAATCTTTATTTTCTCGTCCTATAAGCTGCCGATCAACAGGCCACTTAAAAGACCAAGCCTCTTAATTTAAATGATTCTTAGAGACGTCGAATCACCGAGTCTTCTTTATCGGCGCTGTATCCCAATCCTGAAGACATAGGATCAGGTACAACGGGCTGCTCTATTTCTAGGCTGCCATGGCGTAATTAGATTCGCCAATTAGTGTTTTTGTCCAGTTTGATAACGAGGCTCCAGACATCCCCGGCACGCCAACAACCCCTCACTAAATCCGTCGAATCCAGTTCACCCCCATAATAAGCGAACTGTTCAACTTGAGGTGTTGAACTAATACAAGTGTCATCGACACTGTCAAAGAACAATTAAATATATGTTCTATATTAATATACTCAAAATATATATAATATTCAATACAATCCGGCACTTTTTAAACGAATAAAACAACAGAAAGTTTCACTCGCTCTCATTCCCAGCTTGACTGGGAATCCATGCTCTGCGGAAAAAGGCAGAACTGATAAATTGTAAATGGTTTTGCCCTACTAAACTACCAGACACAAATTTAAGATAATTAATATTAAGAAGTAGATGGATTCCCGATCAGGTCGGGAATGAAAAACAACTAAACTGTATCCTAAGGTTCAACAAGTTTGCCGGCGTCTTCGTATTCACCTGAAACCTTATGAAGAATTTTATAGCTTTTGATCTTCTGGTCGGCTTCCATCCCCCAACCGCTCACCACTCCATCAGGATTGGTAATTCGCACAAATGAATCAGTATGGATCTTGTCAGTTTTGGGATTCCAGTGAAGCTTGTCTGTTTCAAGCTTAGTGCCGTCTTCGGTGACAACTATTACATTACCAAAAATAGTGTACATCCTTGTTTCTTCTCGAATAACAGCTGAGTCACCAGTGACCGTAGAATTAACATGTCCCAGAGTATCAAAGTTTCTAATATTGAGGACATAAGCCATAGTTGAATCTATATCATTATACTGAATGATTTTATCTGCAGCAATTTCTGAAGTCATTTTGCCTTTATCAGACAGAAGAATTGTCGCTCCGCTAACCTCGGAATCAGGCGCATTCAACTCCAGAGAATCACCTTGATCGCTCCGATTGAAATCATCCCGGTTACATCCGGTTAGAGCAAGAGCAAATAATATTATTACTAAGATTAATTTTTTCATTTCCAATTTCATTTACTTATTTATCTATCATTTCTACTTACATCGGCGCTTAAAGACGAAAATAATAGGAAAATGTCAAGCAGTTTTTTCGGGTTGGTTGTGCCAGCGGTCGTGGAGCCAGATCCATTGGGACTTATAATCGTTGATGATTTTTTCCAATTCCCGGACGCCAGCAGTGGTTATCTCTATGGTATCTATAGAGATATCTCCTGTTAGCGGGGTATCAATAATTGGTCTTATTATAATATGATAGTGGTTGTCATCGATTCTGATACAAGCCATTGGCAAAAAGCAGGTTTTGGCTTTTAGACCCAAAATTGTCTGACCAACTGATGTATTTGCCGGTTTTCCGAACCATTCAATAAATTCGCTTTTTACCCGGTGAGAGTCAGTATCTATCAAAACACCCAGTCCTTTATTCTTTTTCAGCCATTTCATGATTCTAATCGGGGAGTCGGTAGTTGATATATTTGTCAATCCCATTGCTTCTCTATTTGATACGAGAAGTTCATTTATCCTTTTATCGTACATCTCTCGTGCAATCGCAGCCATGTCATATTCAAGACTGCTCAGGTAGGCAGCCATCAATTCAAAATTTCCAATATGACCGGTGAGGCCAATAAGTCCGTTCCCTCTTTTGAACGCTTCGTCGAGATATTCGATCCCCTCAATAGTGACCATCGGTTTAATTTCATTGTGGAAGTGTTTTTTGAAACGGATGACATCGATAAGATTTTTACCGCTATTAATAAAAAAGTCCCGACCTATTTTTTCCCTCTGGTCAGATGTAAGTTGATCTTTGTAAACCCAACTGAGATTTTTATCAATTTGGGCACGATCTTTTTTGGCAAATTTCCAGGCAATATTGCCAATTCCAGAGCCTAATTTTAAAGCAAGTTTACGGGGAATAAGATTAAGAAAAAAGAATAAGAATTTTAACAGGAAATAGGTGGCGCTTCGTTTGATCAGTTTGCCGAATCGCATTACAATCAGACCAGTTTGGATTTGAGAATATCATGCAGATGTAAAACGCCAATCAAATGATCGTTTTTGTCAACTGTTGGGAGTTGTGTGATTGAATGTTTTTCCATCAAAGCCAGGGCGGCATCCAAAATGGCATCCTCAGAAATTGATATTGGATTTTTTATCATGGCATCGCTGGCGGATAAATTATAAAATTCATCATTGCTTTCTAATAATCTTCTCAGATCACCATCGGTAAAAATGCCGGCGGCCTGGCCACTTTCATTTCTCATGACCACACAGCCTAAAAGTTTGCTGCTCATTATAAGGAGCATCTCTTTCATGGGCGTGTCGAGTTTAACGAGAGGGAGATTGTCACCGGTATGATGAAGATCTCGAACCCGTTTTAAAAGCCGCATTCCGATTGAACCACCCGGATGAAGCTGGGCAAAATCTTCCTGAGTGAAATTACGGTCTTTTAATAATGCCACCGCCAAAGCATCGCCCATAACCAATGCCGCAGTCGATGATGATGTTGGGACAAGATTATTAGGGCAGGCTTCTTTTTCAACCGAACAATCAAGAACAATATCAGCCCGATCAGCCAGATCAGAGATTGTATTTCCAACCAATGCGATAACCGGAGTCATCAGTCGCTTTGCTGTAACAACAAGCAGTTCCGATTCACCAAGGCGGCCGGATTTGGAAATTGCGAGCAAAACATCTTCAGGCTGCACCAACCCAAGATCACCATGCATAGCTTCGGCAGGATGTAGAAATATTGATGCTCTCCCAGTCGAATTAAATGTAGCCGCTATTTTTTTGCCAATTAGTCCGGACTTTCCCATCCCTGAAACAATAACGCGACCTTTGCAATTTTTAATCAGCTCTACCGCTTTGTTAAACTGTTTGTCGAGCCGCTTACCCATTGCAACTATTGCTTCAGCTTCAACCTGGAAAACTTCGGCAGCATGTTTTAAATGATCGTTCATACCAACAGATCCTTCGGGTCAACTCCCATAGCTTCAAAATAACACTCAATAATTTCTCTGACTGCTCCCTGCCCACCTTTGGCTTTAGTGACAAAATCAACTTCTTCAATAAGTTCCGGTGCAGAATCAGCAACTGCTATGGAAAGCCCTACTTTTTTTGCCAGCGTAATATCCAAAATTTCATTGCCAACAAAAGCAGCATCTTCAAAATTTATTTTTAATTTTTCCAATAATGGCGTAATCTGTGAGACTTTATCTTTCATTTCCTGAAGGACATGTTTTACACCAAGATCTTTCATACGGGTATCGGTAGCAGCAGAATATCTTCCGGAGACAATTGCAATTTCCAAACCGGAACGCATGGCCAACACAATATACAGACCATCGGAGATGTTAAACTTTTTCATCTCGAAACCATCGGGACCAAAAAAGATGCCATCATCGGTTAACACCCCATCAACATCCAGCGCAAGCAACTTAGTTGCTTTTATTTTTTCAAGGAATTGTTTACGGTTCAATTTAGACATATCAATCTTAATTACTTTCGTTAATTTGCATTACTGTTTCCAGTAGTTCATCCATCTTATCAAGAGGGAGCATTGCGCCGGCATCGGAAAGGGCTTTGGATGGTTCCGGATGCGTCTCTACAAAAAGTCCATTGATGCCGATTGCCATTGCAGCTTTGGCCATTGGGATAACATATTCCGGTTGGCCAGTTGATTTGTCGCCGGCTCCGCTTGGTTTCTGAAGGGAGTGGGTAGCATCAAAGACTGTTAAGCCATATTTTTTCATTATTAATAATGATCTGAAATCTACCACAAGATTGTTATACCCGAATGTTGAGCCTCGTTCGGTGAGCATGAGTTTATCTGTGTTGGCTTTGGCGGCGACATGTTCCATATCTTCCGGGGACATGAACTGTCCTTTTTTGATATTGACCCATTTTCCGGTTGATGCAGCTTTTACAATAAGATCGGTCTGACGGCATAGGAACGCTGGAATCTGAAGAATATCGGTTACTTCAGCTACAGTATCTACTTCGCCAGTCTCATGTATATCTGTTAAAATTGGTATATCAAATTCAGATTTGATCTGTTGCAAGATTTTCAAACCTTCGTCAAACCCGGGACCTGTAAAAGAATTGATCGAAGTCCTGTTGGCTTTTTTAAATGATGATTTAAAAACGTAGGGTATGCTGTATTTCTCTGACAAGAATGATACATGTTCAGCCACTTGTGAGCAAAGTTCTTGCGATTCGATTACACATGGTCCAGCAATCAAGAAGAGCCGACCTTCGGCTATTTTGTTCATAGTATTTTCTATCATTGAAGGAATATAAATTATTGAGTTGAAAAGGAAAGGGATTAATTGTGTGGGTTACAGGATCGTACATTCAATGGATAATTTCAATACGTCAGAAAATGATTCCGGATTGCACAGGAAAAAGGCAGGATCGCAAAAGGGATCCTGCCCTACACACACCTTGTGTGTTATATTTAGAACTTGAAATAAATCTCAAAATTTACAATCAACTTCGATTCAACGCTTTTCTGGAAGAAAGACTATTTTTGCACTTTGCAGAAACACACAAGGTGTGCGCCTCGCGGTAAGAGCCACAAGGTGGCTATTTGTTGAAGTCTCGGAAGTGCCATTTAACAACATCACCTGGTTTGGTCATATGTTTGTCGCTGGCCATCTGTCCCATTTTGTCGTTCACAGAATAAATCCAGAAAATTCCTTCGCTGTTTTCAATAGAGTCGATAGCTATGATAAAAGCACCCATTGCTGATTTTTTAATTTCCAGTTCATGTTTTTGATCAAGTATATCAAAGACCGATATTGAATCCTCACTAACCATCTCCAATACTAAGCTATCCTTGAAAGTTTCTTCTTCTGTTTCTACCGCAGTGGTATCAACTTCCGGTTCTGCTTCTTGTTTATTCCCGCACCCGCCGATGATAAGTAAAAGTATGACAAATAAAATTCCAAATAGTCTGAATGACTGTGTCATTATCTGACCCTCCGTTTTTAATGTTATTCTCTAAGATAAAAATATCAGGCTATACCAATCAAGTTTCAAAAATCACTTTTTTTGAATTAAAAGTTGCTATCGGAGAACATTAATGAATATTTTAACGTATATCTGGTATTCAATTAAAGGGATTATTTATGGATTATGGCGAAATAATAAGCTCAGCGTTTAAAGTTGCATGGCGCAATAAATCACTGTGGATCTTGGGGTTGTTTGCCGCAGGACTCTCAAGCTTTTCAGATATTTTTGATCTCCCATTCAGGAGACAAATTGATAATACTGAATTCCAGATTTTGGATTACACGATTAATTTCAAAGAATTTGCTGAATCCAATATGTGGATACTGGTCGCTATAGTTAGCCTGCTGATTATTTATTTCCTTATCTTTATGATTCTTCATTGTATTTGTACTCCAGCACTTATTGATGGAGTCAACCGTTTAACTCGCGGTGGGGTTTACCGATTGCGTGATTCATTCTCAACAGGGATTGGCTTTTTTTGGCGTTATATCGGGATTAATCTACTGGTAATAATTGTTGGGGGATTGGCTTCTATAGCTTTAATAGGACCAGTGGTTCTTTTGTTTATAATCAGCGTTCCTCTGGGAGTATTATCTTTAATTTTAATAATCCCAGTCTTCTTTTTCTTTATATTGGCTTTATCAACCATTTCTACCCTGGCTGAAAGAGCAATGGTTATCAGAGATATCGATATTACTTCAGCTCTTCAGGAAGGTTATGATCTTTTCTGGAAAAACAAGATCCATAGTCTGGTGATCTTTTTACTCTATCTTGTATTGGTAATTGGAATAGCCCTTGGTTTATTAGCCATTTTTGCCATTATGTCTGTTCCCTTTATTTTAATAGCTTCGGCATCTACAGCCGGACTGATAATGGCCCTTGCAATCGGGCTGCCTATTTTAATGATTATAATGCTTCCGGTAAGCGGTTTTCTTGGGTCGGCCTTTGAAGCGATGTACACAATATTTTATATCAGGCTGGTTGATCCTCAGGGAGTGTCTTCTGAGCCGGCTCAAACTTCTACACCATAATAAATCAGGCAATGCCTGATATTGATGTTGCATTTAAGAAATTACTGAATCATATTATCTACCTATGAAAAAATTAGTATTATTGATATTTGTTTTAATAGTAGCAGGCTCCGTCTGGGCACAGGATACTTATTATTCGATTTATTCTTATGATAATTTTATTCCGAGTTTGAAAATCAATGATAATCCGGTTGTTCTTCAGAAAAATCTCTATCCCGATTTCTATATACACAATTCGGTCAGGGCTGATATGCGCTGGGTTCGAGAAAATGACAGCAGTGTAGCTGCTTTTATAAAGGAGCAGGGGGATACGGTTTTGCATATCCTTAGTGAATTGTCAGGATTTTACTGGGAAGAGACTGAGCTTGAAATAAATCTGATGCGATATTTTCCGACCTATGGAAATTCTGATCCTTTGATAATTGCCCTGGGTGGGATCAGACAGGGAGGATATGCCAAAGCAGCCCCATCGGGCAACAGTATGAAATTGGTGATGATTTACGAACTTGCTCATCGCATGCTGACCCAAAGAGTCTCATCTGATTACCAGAGTGAATGGAACATTGTTCGTCATCCCCTTATGCGCCATAGTTCTTATCGCAGGGATAATCTTGCTATGCTTCTGGCATTGTCAACCAGCTACAATATCCTTGGAATTGATTCTACTCAGGATGCTTTTGAATCGGCATGGTGGGAACAGCATTTTCCCGGGAAGGAAATTCTTGAGAGAAATTTTCTTAACCAATGGATTCTCTCGCCTTCTCAAACATTAGCCTACTGGCTGGAAAGCGAGCCAAACAATTCCAGGCTGGTTCAAATCACCCGTCCGCCCAAAGTTGAGGATACTCCAATTAATTACCAGAGGTCATTTATTGAAGGTGTTCCTCTTAAAGGTCAGTTTGGATTCTCGGTCCATATCGATAACAACGGCTATTTGGTGGTCGATTCAATCGATGCTTATCGTCTTGGTTTTGCCTGTGGCCTTCGATCCGGCGATGTTATTCGCACAGTAAACGGGGGGCGAGTGCGCAACCAAAAGAAAATGATTGAAAAGATTTTTGATACCTTTGAACAGGGCGGAGCAACCCTCCAGATTTTCCGCGATGATCAGATTGTGCCGCTGATTATGCAACCGATAGCATTACCCGGCTTTTATGAAGATATGTATGATGAAGAATATTTCATCCCTCCGGATTCATTGTATGAGGCTTTGGATTCGAGCTATATCTATCCCGAAGAAGATTAACAGGCAATGCCTAAGCAACATGCGTGACCTACGAAATAAGTAATATCTGATAAAACAGGCAAGGCCTGAAACAGACGATGTCTGAAATCTTATTGATTTTACTACCCTAAATTGCTTATACTCCCCATTAGTAAGACAGGCTAAGCCTAAAGAGTTTTGTAGGTCAAAACCCTTGTGGTTTTGACAATAGAAATTTAGATATATATATTTATTGTATTAGAAATTAATTTATTGTAAAAGGATACATGATGAAAGATTTAGTAACCAAGCTACTCCCTGAAGTAAACGACATTAAAGACAGCAGTCTTCGCGACAAAGTGATTGCCTGCTGGGTGGAAGCGATCGAATATCGGGGCTGGACCGAAGAGCTATTGACGAATATGCCTTTTACATTATTAGCCAAAAATGTCAACATTACTTTTATAGACCATGTCCGCGCCGTCTGCCGGATGTGTACTGCCTGCGATGATGTTCTTAATGAAATTCATGGAGATCAGAAAACGCCGGTTAATCATGATTATTTAATTGCCGGGGCTTTGTTGGCCGATGTTGGCAAGCTGATGGAATTTGAAATTATTGATAATAAGCCTTCCAAGTCAGATTATGGAAAGCATATCCGCCATCCGTTCAGTGGTGTTGGGTTGGCTTTCAAGCATGATCTTCCCTCGGAAGTAATGCATGTTATAGCAACACATTCCAAAGAAGGAGTCGGAGAAAAGAGGTTGCCGGAAAGTATAATTTTCCATCATTGTGATTTCATAGATTTTGACCTCGTAAAAGACTGACAAAGTCAGTCTTATTATAATTGATATATTTTAAAAATGTTAAGGATAGAAAATTGTCACAAAATTTAGTTGAAAAAATAGCCCAGAAAATTGCAGTAGGATTAGCCGAAGGCCAGAAGGTGCATAGCGGTGATTATATTTCAATAAAACCAAACTATGTTATGACTCACGACAACACCGGAGCAGTGATGCCGAAGTTCAAAGCTATCGGTGCCAAAGCAATTGCCAATCCACGTCAGGTTGTTTATACACTTGATCATAACGTCCAGAATAAAGAGGAAGCCAATCTCACCAAGTACAAAAATATTGAAGCCTTTGCCGCCGAGATGGGTGTTGATTTCTATCCGGCCGGTCGAGGAATTGGACATCAGATTATGTGCGAAGAAGGCTATGCCTGGCCGGGAAATATGGCTGTAGCTTCGGATAGCCATTCCAATATGTATGGAGGGCTTGGATGTTTGGGAACTCCGGTTGTCAGAACTGATGCTGCTGCTTTGTGGGCTACTGGAAGAACCTGGTGGCAACTACCTCCGATTGCTAAATGTACATTAACAGGTAAACTCCCTTCGGGAGTTGTAGGGAAAGATGTAATTATTACCCTCTGTGGTTTTTTCAATAATAATGAAGTCCTTAATCACTGTATAGAGTTTGTCGGTGATGGAGTTGCCAATCTCTCTATTGATGACCGCCTTTCTATTTCTAATATGACTACCGAATGGGGAGCGTTGGTAGGACTGTTCCCTATTGATGATGTGACATATGATTGGCTGGAAAAACGAATAGAATTTATAGCCGCTCGTGGTCTTTCGGGCGTCCCCTCTGATGCTGATGGCAACGGACAGCATCCAAGGATGAATAGCCAGCGCCTGAAAGAGCTAAAAGCTCAAAATCTTAAAGCTGATGACAATGCCTACTATGCCAAAGAAGTAACCCTTGATCTTTCTACCGTAACGCCTCATGTTGCCGGGCCGGATAATGTAAAAACCATGACCTCGGTAATCGACATTGTCAAAGAAAAAATAAAAATTCACAAGGCTTACCTTGTCTCTTGCGTTAATAGTCGTTTTAGTGACCTTGCCGAGGCTGCCAATGTTATTAAAGGCAAAAAAGTTGCCGATGGTGTCGAATTTTATATTGCCGCCGCTTCCAACGAAGTTCAAAAAGCGAGCGAAGATAACGGCGACTGGCAGGCATTGCTTGATGCCGGGGCTATCCCATTGCCTCCCGGATGCGGACCCTGTATTGGATTAGGAACTGGCCTTCTTGAAGATAACGAAGTAGGCATTTCTGCTACTAACAGAAATTTCAAAGGACGGATGGGTTCTAAAAGTGCAAAGGCATATCTTGGATCTCCGGCAGTAGTGGCGGCTTCGGCAGTAGCTGGCTATATGACCGGACCAATCGAATTTGAAAATGTGAAAACAGGCGGAACAATAAAAGAGAATGCAAAAGCAGCAACGGATTCTTCTCAAGAGATTCCAATCATTGATGGTTTCTCTGGTAAAATAAACGGCGACTTTATTTTTACTTTTCAGGATAATTTAAATACCGATGGCATCTATCCCGGAAAATATACCTACATTGATGATTTCACTCCCGAACAACAGGCTGAAGTAGTTATGGAAAACTATGACCAGCAATTTGGAAAGCTTGTTAAGGAGGGTGATATTCTTGTGGGTGGTTTTAATTTTGGAACCGGATCTTCTCGTGAACAGGCTGCCACGGCATTAAAGTATCGCGGAATCCAGATGGTGATTGCCGGGTCATTTTCTCAGACCTATAAACGCAACGCCATAAACAATGGTTTTCTGGTTATTGAAGCTCCAGAGTTAGTAAATGATTTAAGGAAGAAATTTGGAGACAAAGAATTAACAGTTCAGACAAAAATAAACGCTACAATTGATTTCACCAAAGCTGTTATAACCGCTGATGGTAAAAATTATAGCTTTGATCCGGTTGGAGCTGCCGCTCAGGAATTGGTTGTTTTAAATGGTCTGGAAAATTGGGTCAAGAACAACCTTTAGTTGTTTTTTTTTAAAAGGATATAATTATAAACATTAAAATATGAAGTAAAAACATGGATAAAACATTATCACAACAAATCGCTGAGTTCGCTGTTGGACTCAAATACGAAGACCTTCCGACTGAAGTGGTCGACGAAGTAAAAAGATATTTATATGATTCTGTTGGCTGTGCCTGCGGAGGGTATCATACCAAAGATGTCAATATCCTGCATGACATTTACACTGGCATGGGTGGCAAAGAAGAAGCCACTGTGCTCTGGTTCGGTGACAAAATGCCGGCAGTAAATGCTACTCTGGTAAACTCTCTCATGGTGCGTGCTCTTGATTTTAATGACATTTACTGGAAAGAAGATCCTTCGCATCCCTCTGATTTGATTCCGGCGGCTCTTTCGATAGGTGAAATGGTTGGAGCATCCATGAAAGATGTTATAGTTGCAATCGTTCTTGCTTATGAATTCGAACAGCGTCTTTGTGAATTTGCTGTACCGGGTGTCCGGGAACGCAAATGGCACCATGCAACATTGACGCAGTTTGTTTCTCCAATTGTAGCAGGAAAACTTCTGGGATTAACAGTCGATCAGATGGTCAATGCGATTGGTATAAACGGCTCACATAATCATACTATCGGTTGCCCGACTGCCGGAGCCCTGACAATGATGAAAAATACAGTCGATCCAATGGCGGTTCAATCTGGTGTCTTTGCTGCTCTGATGGCACAAAAAGGCTATAGTGGAACAACGGCTGTTTTTGAAGGTAAAGAAGGATTCATGGATTGTTTTGGCGAAGGCTGGGACAATGATAAATTAGTAGGTGGTCTGGGTAAGAAATATAAAATACTTGAATGCAGCATGAAGGCTTTCCCGACCGAAGCGTTGACTCATACACACCTGAGTACAACTCTGAAAGTTGTCAAAGGTAATAACATTTCTTATGATCAAATCGAAGAAGTTACTCTAACAACAATTGCCCGTGCATGTGACATTCTTTTTGATCCCCACAAGTATCGTCCGGAATCCCGCGAGACAGCCGATCATTCATTACCGTATTGCGTGGCAGCTTGTTTGGTTGACCATGAAATTACAACCCAGTCGTTCTCAGATGAAAAACTCAAAGACAAACGCATCTGGGAAGTGATCGACAAAATCAAAGGGGAAGCATCGGAAGAATTTGAAAAGATGTTCCCGGAAAAACAGCCTTCTAAAGTTGTAATAAAAACCAAAGACGGAAAAGAGTATACTGAATATCTGGAATTCCCCAAAGGCGATCCGCGCGAACCAATGACCGAAGAAGACCTGACATCAAAGTTCAATGGTCTTGCAACTGGACTGATCAGTGATGAACGCAAGAAAGAGATCAAAGATCTTATATTTAGTTGTGAAAAAATGTCTTGTAAGGAATTGATGAAAGAATTTATCAAGTAGGCATTGCCTTTAATATTGTCATTCCCGACTTGATCGGGAATCCATGCTTTTTTGTAGGGCAGGATCCCAAAGTGATCCTGCCTTTTTAAATGCTAATATTTCATTATTAACAATCAGCAGGCAGTTGACCGCCTTTAAAGATGTAATTAACCAATAGAATTAAATCGTCCACAAGGATTTGACCACTGGCATTAGCATCGCCCTCTTCATAACAGTCAGGTTCAACTCCGCCTTTGAAAATATAATTTACAAGAAAAGTAAGATCATCTACAAAAACACCCGGCGTACCTGTTACATCACCGCGAATGCCATCATGATTGCAACAGCTTTCACAGGCATCACCAATGCCATCAAGATCAGAATCTTCCTGAAGTGGGTTGTAGTCTTCCGGACAGTTATCACAGGTATCTCCAACTTCATCAGCATCAGTATCTTCCTGTCCTGGATTGTATACTGTTGGGCAATTGTCAACATCATTAGTAACACCGTCATTATCCGTATCAGTAAGTATTGTAATTTCAAATGTTGTTACGCCATAAATTCCCCATGTATTTCCAGAATTGAGTTCGCGCCAATCAAACCAATGTACACTATGATCCCAGGTGTTATAAATGCAGTATTCATTATTTGAGTCGTCGTAACCTATTCCTGTAACAAAATGATCAGTACTGCCATTACCATCAGTATCTACCAGAAGTACAATCGGTTTACCGGCATCAATCTCGGATTTGTAGTCTTCAAAGCTGAAAGAATAATAAGTATAATTAGTTGCAATGGCATTATACTCCGGTGCGACCAAATTTACATATAATGTTAATGAATAGGGAACAGCACTATACCAACTCCAACCATAGTAGTTTCCTTCCGAGCTCCATGATGTTTGCATGAAATCAGCAACACAATTAGAAAGGTGCGCTCCGCCTGTTGTAGATTTATCAGACTGTAAATTTGGGTAGCTGTCTTCCGGACAAGAATAATCACGATAATGGTCGCTAAAAGCACTATTACAAACAGGGCTGTCATTGTCGTTAGACATCATGGCGTTAACTGCTGATGTCTGTGTAGAGGCATCACCATCAACCAGATTATAAAATCCATTGATATCCCAATATCCTAAAACCATACCTACGGCAGTCGGTCCGCATCCATGATGCCAAATGTAAGAAGGAACTCCGGGAATGATTACCTGAGCCTTGGTAGACACTCGTAATCCCATGTCTATACCAGACGAAGGTTCAGGTCCGGTTGTGCTTTGTTGGGCAAATAGAGTTGGTGATAACATTAATATTGAAATTAAAATTATTATTGAAACAAATTTAGATTTAATTTTGGAAATCATGTTAATTCCTCCCCTGTCATTTGAGATACAATAGTATGAAATAATTTTTGTTAGTACGATGTACTCAAAATACAAAAAAACGTGGAAGAATCAAGTGGTTTGTCTTTGTTATCCAGCCGAAAGGAATCTTTTCTGATGGCTTTCATTTAAGAAAAATTATTTTTGGATAGAATTAGAAAAATGAGTTGCTTAAGAACAGGACAGGACTATTTAGTAGTTCTGGCACAAAATTATAGTGTTTTATCCAATAAAGGCAGAACCGATAAATTGAAAATGGTTCTGCCCTACAAAATTACCGCTGATGGAATGGCAGGTCTGAGGACAGACCTTCCCTACTAAGACTTATACTTGAAATTGGAACAAGATTAGGGAAACAATAAAAAAGTAAACCCACCAAAAGTGGTGGGCTACTAATCTAATTTATAAAAGAGACTATGTCTCAAAAAATATCAGCTCTGAATATGTATATCTCGACTTGTCTATCCTGATAGCTCTTCATTGGAAGTCCGGCTTTCAGACAAGTCTGCTCTAAAAATTCTATAACACTCCATTTATTTTCATTAGCTACCTGTGGCAATAATAATCCCGAATGCATATCCATTTTAATCAGCAGGCCATGCTTGCCTATTTCGATTTTATTTATGTCATTTACTCTTTCAAGTGGAGACAGAACTGATATCTCAAATTCAAGATTATCATATTCATCAGGGGTAAGTTGCGGGAACCGGGGGTCTTCGAATGCAGCCGCAACCGCCATCTCGGCGATTGTTTTGTGCAACGGTTGATAACCGCGTATTTGACCGATACAACCCCTGAGGCTGTCACCGATTTTAATTGTAACAAAGGCACCCTTCTTTTCTTCAAAAATCTCTCTTGCCGGCGGATGATATTCCTTGTCTTTTAATTTGGCCAGGATTGCATCCTTTGCTATCTGTATCAGGCAGAGCCTGTCGTCATCAGTTAACTCCGGTTTTTTCTTTTTGATGGACATTAATCCAATTTCAGGCGGAAGGGATTTTGCTTTTTTATCAATTACAATCGCTGCCGATAAATAACCAACAACATTAGAAAAATCGCTGGTTGTCTCGGCCGAGGTGGTATAGTTCAGAATATGAGTTTTGTGTGCTCCCAAACGTTTGGAGGCTTTCATAGCAGCAACCAAAGGTCCCCCACCACAGGCTTCACCTTTTCCTGATTCTAACAAATTCCATAGTTTGTCGGGATTGTAATCCTCAACTGCATTTTGAATCTTAACATCCAACTGGCGGGCTTCTTTATCAGAATGCTCATGCGATAAGTCAGTAGAAATTACTATTAATGTATTCGTCCCTCGGACAGTGGCGGCTAATGTTTCGGCCAGGGCATTGATTGTATCTTCTTCCTGCTCGCACATAACAATTGCTACCAGTTTAAATTGCCCTAATACCACTTGTAAAAATGGAAGCTGAACTTCGAGAGAATGTTCCTGACGGGATGCGCCGGTGCCATGACCCATGCGAGAGAAATAAACTTTGGGATGAATACTGGCAATTTTTGTGGAAAACTCTTTATCAATTTCAACAACTCCCAGCGGCGTTTCGTAGCCGTCGCCATCATAGACCGATGATCCCTGATAAAAGACCCGATGAGATGGAGAAATTACTATAACCGTATCATACTGCTCCCCTTCGAGAAGCTTATAAGCATAAGCGGCGGTTTTGCCTGAATACGTATATCCGGCATGAGGAACAACCAGAACCTGAGGACGGCCATCGACCGCCTTTTTTTCAACTTCTGAGAAATAACCAGCAATAGTAGATGCTAATTCTGATGGTGACTTCGGATAAAACATACCCGATACTGCCGGTCGTCTGATATCTAACTTTTTATCATTCATACCAGTATCTTACCGTTGGCAGGTCAAAAAGTCAATTGATAGCTTCATTTTGGTAAAAAATAGTAAATGTGTACAAAAATAATCCATATTGTGTTGATTTGTGGGAACTAATAAGAAATCCATTTTGTTTAAAGCTTTTAGAAGATAGAAAACCAGAACATTTTGATATTACTAAGGAGACACCATGAAAAAGGTAACACTGTTACTATCCCTTTTTGTAATTTTAGCAATCTCAGCCCCGGTATTTGCCTGTGGTGAAGAAAAAGCTACTACAACATCAGCTTCAGCTCCCAAAGTTGAAAATGCTTCTTTTGAAGGAACCCTCGTATGTATGGGTTGTGATCTTAAAAAATCTGAAGGTGCTCGTTCTGCCTGTAAAACAACCGGATGCACTCACGCTATCAAAACATCTGATGGACAATACATCAACCTTCTGGAAAATGAATATTCTTCAGAACTGATCAAAGGTGGAGATTTCCACAACAAGCCTATTAAAGCTAACGGCGTTTATTTTGCCAATGCTAATCAGCTTGATGTAAAATCATTTACTATTGACGGTAAGGAAAAAAGCTGGTGTGGTCATTGCAGCAAAATGGACGGATGCACGACCACCAAAAAGAAAATGTAGTGCCATAGGCACAGGCATAGCCTGTTCTTGTTATTTTCGTGTTTCTTAAAAATACACAAGTTTAGATTGCAATCTAAATTCGGAAGGAGTGCTGTTATCGTTAGCAGCACTTCTTTTTTTATCTAAGGGATATTCTTATATTAATTGAACAATTATTCAGGAAAAGCATTATGGTATCTATGAAGGTAATAATATTACTTATGTTGGTGTTTGGATTTATTACAGGTTGTGATTCTAATGCCAAAGACAAACCGGAAAGGTCAGAGATGGAACAAGATCATTCTGAACATAAATTTACTAATCATCTTATAAATGAAAACTCGCCATATTTGCTCTCCCATGCCCACAACCCGGTCAACTGGTATCCCTGGGGTGAAGAGGCGCTCAATAAAGCAAAAGCTGAAGACAAGCCGATATTTCTATCTATTGGATATTCCGCTTGTCACTGGTGTCATGTTATGGAGCGGGAATCATTTGAAAACGAAGAGATCGCAGCTATCCTGAATGAACATTTTATCAGTATCAAAGTCGACCGTGAACAACGACCTGATCTTGATCAAATCTATATGGCTTTTACCACAGCTCTGACAGGCGGTGGAGGATGGCCAATGTCGGTCTTTTTAACTCATGAGATGAAGCCGTTTTTTGCAGGTACTTATTTCCCGCCTGATGATCGTTATGGCCGACCAGGATTTAAAAAAGTACTAACAGAAATCAGCAATGCTTATAAGCAGGATAAATTAAAAATACTGGAATCAGCTAATTCTATCTTTGCTCAATTAAATAATACAATATCATCGCCAGCTTCAGGTACTTCTATATTAACTGCCAATATGATTAAAAATGGTGCCAGACAGCTGATGCGTAATTTTGATAACGTCAATGGTGGTTTTGGAAGTTCACCAAAGTTTCCGCATGGATCTGAACTTTCATTTTTACTAAGATATTTTAATTCTAGTAAAGATTCATCATATCTTGAAGCTGCAGAAAAAGCTTTGATGTCAATGGCCCGGGGTGGAATTTATGATCAGCTTGGTGGTGGTTTTGCCCGCTATGCCACTGATGAAAAATGGCTAATTCCTCATTTTGAAAAGATGCTCTATGATAACGGTTTGCTTGTTCCTGTTTATGCTGAAGCATACCAGATTACGGGAAAAGAGGAATACAAAAAAGTTATCCGGGAAACCCTTGATTTTATCAGCCGTGAAATGACAGACAAAACCGGTGGTTTCTACAGCGCCCTTGATGCTGACAGTGAAGGTGAAGAAGGGAAATTTTATGTTTGGAACAAAGAGGAGATCGACAGGATTCTTGGGGAAGATTCGCCTGTATTTTGTGAATACTATAATGTAACAGCTCATGGCAATTTTGAAGAAAAAAATATTTTAAATCTTACTCCTGTTTCTGATAGAGTTAGAAAAGAATATAAAGCTGGCAATTTTGATGACTTTATTAATTCCTGTAATACTAAGCTTATGCAGGAACGTTCAAAACGCATTCGTCCATTAACAGATGACAAAATTCTGACTTCATGGAATGGATTAGCTCTTAGTGCTTATTGCAAAGGTTATCAGGTTACAGGAGATAAGAAATATCTCGAAGCAGCAATCAAAAATGGAGAGTTTGTCAAAAATGAACTTTATCGTAATGGTGAACTGACCCATGCTTACCGCAAAGGTATTCATCTTGAAGGACAATTCCTTGAAGACTATGCCTATTATATCAGAGGGCTTCTTGATCTGGCACAAACTGATCATCAAAATAATGAGCAATGGTTGAATTTTGCTTCGGAACTTGCTTCAAAAAGTATCGACCTCTTTATGGATGAAAATGGAACATTATATTTACGACCCTCAGGACAAACCGATTTAATTATGCGCCCTAAAGATGAAATAGATGGTGCCATTCCGGCTCCTGGATCAATGCTCCTTGGATCATTATTTAAGCTAAATAGGATCACTGGAGAAACCAAGTTTCTTGATGCGGCTGAAAAAGGTTTGAGAAATTTAGCCTCTCAAATTGAAAAATATCCAAGTTCAATGACAGCTGCCTTATCTGCTCTTGACTATTATCTTAATGACAAAATTGAAATAATTATTGTGGGTAATGAAGAGAATCGAGTTGAATTAGTTAAGGAGATTAACAACCGCTTTATACCAGATATGATTTTGGCTGTTAGTAATAAGGGAGAGTCAAGCATACCTCTTTTTGAAGGTCGATCAAGTGGCGATGGCCAGGTCAAAGCTTATGTCTGCCGCAACTCGGCCTGTAATCTTCCGGTCTCAAACGTTGAAGATTTGAAAAAGCAACTGGACGGGATTTAATTCCTTTTATATAATCCAAAGTAATATATTTATCAGGAGGAATTGTTTCTATGATGTCAGTTAAGATGGACTGGAAAGGGAAGATGAAGTTTGAGGGGACCGGTAAATTTGGAAATAAAATTATTACCGATGGACCCAAAGGATTTGGCGGTGAAGAATCCGGATGTAAACCGACTGAACTTCTGCTCTATGGAATAGCGGGTTGTACCGGAATCGATGTGGTCAAAATAATGGAGCGGATGAAGCAGAACCTGACTGACCTTTCAATCGAAGTCATCGCTCACCAAAAAGATGAATACCCCAAGTTTTTCCATGATTTTGAGATTAAGTATTATGCCAAAGGCGTGGATCTGGATGAATCTAAATTAGCCGAGGCTATTGAACTATCCCATTCCAAATTTTGTTCTGTCAGCCAGACAATGGAAGAAAAGGCAACGGTTTCAACCAGCTATGAGATATTATAATTAATTATGAATCATATTCAGACGTTGCCAGTCTAATAATAAAAAGGAATAAAAAGATGCTTGAAAAATTCATTTATGAAAAGATAACCGATAAATCCTTTGATGAGGTAGTTGCAAATATTGAAAACCAGACCGCCGAACATAAATTCAAAGTATTAGCTGTTCATAATGTTCAGGAGACATTAGCAGGAAAAGGTTTTGAACGCGGCCCTCTGAAAATTGTAGAAATCTGCAATGCCGGCTTTGCTCACACTGCTCTTCAGAAAGATCCTAATGTAGCCCTGTTTATGCCTTGCAGATATGCAGTTTATACTGATGATGATAAGACTATAGTAAAACTATTAAGTCCGAATATGATTTCACAGTTAATGCCTGAAGCCGGATTGGATGAGTTGGCTGGTGGTGTAAATGAAACCATGAAAAGTATTATGGATGCTTCGGTGTAATCTCTTAAATTTGTATGAAAAAATTTTTTAATAAAAGAAGCATAGGCTTCACAATATTTGGCGGAGGTCTTGGTTTTTGCCTCTTTCTTGTATATATTAGTTTTGGTTCGACCTGACCGCTAATGTGTAACCCTTATCTGCCGACAGCAGTAGGGGCTGTGACCGGGGCGGTCATGTCAATAAGCGAAGCTACGTAGTAGCTTTTACAACATAGGCAGCATAGCTGCATTTTTTTGAAGGCGTTTTAATTATCAGGGGTATGAAATAATGCCGTTATTTAAATATCAGTGTCTGGCTTGCAATAAGATTTTTGAAGAGTTAGTAACTAGGAGTGACGACAAGGTCGCCTGTCCGGAATGTAAATCTGATAATACCCTTAAGACGGTTTCATTAATATCTGTAAAAAAGAGTTCAGCCACTATCGGACCATCTTGTAACCCCTCCACATGTGATCGTGCCAAACCCGGCTGAGGGTGATTCAATCGCCACAGTCTGTGGTTTTAAACTAAAGTTCTTTTTGTAATTGCTTTAATCTCACTTTTGTATCATCAATTTCTTTTATGCTCAGATCAGCATCTTTTAATAAATCTAAGTATACTTGATATTGCTCGATTGCCTGGGAATCCCATCCGGATTTTTCATAGGCTATTCCCAGATAATAATGAATTTTGTGAAGCCAGTAAGACCAGAAAAAATAGACAAATGCATTTTTTGATAACATTTTTTCAAACTCTTCTGCGGCTTTTCCAAGTCGGTCTGATTCCAGGAAAGTTCTGGCGAGCATCCATTGGGTTAAAAGATATGAAAATTGCCACTTTTTCTTTTGATCCAGCGAATTTGTAAAATAATGTATAGCCTGATCATAATTACCTTTATAATATTCAATAATTCCGGCATTATCATGAAGGACAGATAGGGCGGGTATATCTACTTGTTGAGTTGAGTTTTCTATATATTGTTGCAAGGTGATAGCATTTGTAATTTCATCCAGATAGCATTCAATCCAAATCTGAATAAATGATGGCAATAACTCATCAGTCATAACTTTTAATTCAGACTCACTTGCTAATTTTGAAAACACTCTGGCAGAGTCCAACTCACCCTTTTCCATATGTAATAATGACTTTAATAGCAGTTTGTGAATATACCATGCGCCATAATATTTTTGTTTTTCATCCTCAGCAATGGCATAATTGATGTCATTTAGTGTTTGTTGAAGTTTCCCCAGATATAACGATATGTGAGCATTCATCATACGTCCCATAGACTGGCTCTCAGGGTCAGGGTTATCTATAAATTTCATAAACCATGCCTTTGCCGAATCCGGGTTATTCTTTTGCAAATGTGTATAACCGATGCCGAATATTGCATCTTCTACCCCTGGTTGTTTTTGAAGAGCTGTCAAAAAAGATTCAATTGCTTCACTTAAATTCCCATCGTAATAGTGGAAATATCCACGAACCAAATATGGGTTAAAACTCTCTGGAGAGAGTGATATATACTTGTTTATCGCCCAGTAAGACTTCTCAAACTCTCCAAATTCTCTGTAATCTTGAGCCAGTTGATTGTAGGGTTCTGTAAAAGAGGAATCTAACTCTATTGTCTTTTCAAATAAACCGATGGCAGTTTTTTGGTCACCAAGAGACCATTTATATATAAGAGCCATATTGAAGTATCCTTCTTTTTCATCCGGATACCTGTTTATAAGATTTTGATATAACGAAATAGCAGACAGAAAATCACCATCTAGTCTGTGTTTTGCAGCCTGTATTAGATACCTGTCTTTTTCGCTGGCATTATCAAGCAAATCCATCGCTTTCGAAATGAGTTCTTGCTGCCTTGCACCACGTTTTATTCTATCAATTTTATAGAGGTAATAATATCCCATAGCCAATGTTGAGTCCGCTTCGACAGCATTTTCAAAATTCAGTTTAGCCTTTTGAAATTGAATATTATAAAACTGGTCTAATCCATCCAAATAATAACGATAGGCATCTGTTGAGTAAGTGGTTATTTCTGCAATGGATTTATCAGGTTCTTCCATAGCAACATGTGGAAGAGATAAATCATTTTTAAGTTCAACTGTCAACCTGTCAATAAGTGGAAATATTTCTTCATCAGGTAATCCTTCAATTTTTTGTGAGGAAACAGCGTCACCGGAAGCAACTTCGATAATTTGGGATGTGAGAATAATATGGGATTCACTTTTCAATATATTGCCCAGCACCATCCATCTGGCTTTAGCTTTTTTTGCTATCTTAGTTGCTACCGATCTATCAATCTTTTTTTGTCCTTCTTTTCCAATATTTTTCAATATATCATAAAGTCTCTGCGAAGATATTACCTGAACATATTCTGATTCTGACAAATCAGTGTTGAGCAGATTGGTAGCGATCTCTCCAAGTTTTAAACTATCTTCCGGATCGGTCAGATTTTCGAAATACATAATTGCTAATCGATTTGCTGAAGCGTTTGCTTCGTTTGTTGATGTGATCTCAAATTTCCACGGCTTTACCACTAACATGATCACAATTATTATGACGGTAATGAATGATATAAAAAGAGGTAAAGAACGTCTCTTTTCTTTTCTGTTGGATAAGAGTGAAGGATTTGCATGAAACCCATTGATTAATCTAAGTAAATCACTCGCCACATCCTTGGCAGTCTGATATCTATGAGCTGGATTTTTCTCAAGCATTTTAGTTATGACTGATTCAAGTAATTCCGGAACATTGTGTTTGAATCGAGCCAGAGGTTCAGGTGTGTCATAACTAACAGCTTTCAGAGTGGCAGCTTCATTATCGCGCTTAAAAGGATTCTGCTTTGTGATCAGCTCATAAAGAACCACTCCAAGAGAAAAAATATCACTGCGATAATCAACTTCGTTGCCTTCAACCTGCTCTGGAGACATGTAATTAATTGTACCAATAGTGGAACCGGTTTTAGTAAGTTTGTTCGAACCGACTATTGATGCCAGACCAAAATCAACAATCATTGCTTTCCCATTGGAATCAATGAGGATATTTGATGGTTTAATGTCTCTATGTATTATTTTGTTTTCATGCGCAGAAGTTAAACCCTCACATATTTGGTTGCCCAGTTTAATGATTTTTTCAATTGATAAATCTTTTTCCTGGGAAAGATCTTTCAAGGAATGACCTTCAATATACTGCATCACAAAATACGGTCGATTATCGTATTCACCAACATCATGAACTGTTACAATATTTGAATGATCTAATTTTGCAATTGCTCTTGCTTCGCGTGTAAATCTTTTTCGACAGTCTTCAGATTTGCAGAGATGCGGAGATAAAAATTTAATAGCTACCTTACGTTTGAGCTTTGTATCCTCTGCCAGATACACTTCACCCATCCCACCTGCGCCGATTTTGTTGACTATTTTATAATGCCCGACTAATGTTCCGTTGGTGAGTATTAAATGGCTTTGTGTTTTGTCGTCGTCAGATTCCATAATTTACTCATATTTATCAATCAATGCTTTGAAGCGCGGATGATCACGGAGGGGATCCCACATGGGGTTGAGGCGAAGAGTTTCACTGGATTCAAGATCAAATGGGATACTCATAACATGTTCAAGTAAATCAATTGCAGTATCATGCTCTCCTGTCTTCATGTATAAAATTGCAAGATCACGCTCCTGACGAGTACCCAGCAGGGCATCCTTAGAGATTGGGTACTTCTCCATTGCAAGTTGTCCGAATCTTAATGCATCTTCCTTTTTATTTAATCCAGCATATGTTAAGCCTAAAGACATATAGTAACCAAAGTAACCACTGAATTCCTCTTCATGTGACTCCAAAAAAGCACGAGATGAATCAAAGGCAGCGTAAGCAAGTTTGTCTTCACCCATATTGCTGTAAACAAATCCTTTCCACAGGTCAATACTCATAAATGAACTTCCAGCAAGAAAATATTGTTCAGCTCCTAAATCAAAATACTTAAAAATTTTATCATAGTCTCTTTCAAATATCAGCAGATATACCCAGGCTATCACAAGTGTCTCCTGATGAGGAGCGTTGGAAATGGTTTGGTGAGCTGATGGGAGATCTCCCATTAATATAAATGTCATCATTTTGATAAAATGATAGTACGAATTGTCCGGACGAATTGAAATAGCTTTATCTATGTAGTTAATAGCCTCAGGATAATTTCGTAACATTCGATGATTATAAGCAACCTGTGATGCCGCATCATCATCCCTGGGGTTTAGTTGGAATGCTTTTTCAAGGTTGGTTTGCGCCTCTTTGAAACGACCCAATCGCCTCCAGATAAATGCCTCAGCCTGAAGGATTCTTGGATCATTCGGCAATCTTTTCTCAGCAATCGCAAGCTCATTTAGTGCCTTATTGTATTCCCGATACCCATGATAATAGTAATAGCCCAGAGCGAGATGTGCCTCCGGTAAATCTGGTTGCAACTCCAATGCCTTATCTACTGCCTCCTTCGCAAATTGCAGGCGTTCCTCAGTGCGATCAGTCTGGAAGTGATACATCCCGGAGTGAGTTCTCGAAAGTTCAGCATAAGCAAGAGCGAAACTTGGGTCCAGCTCAATCGCTCGCTCAAACATTTGCACTGCCAATGAATCATTTCCGTATCTTTTTCCTGCAAGATAGGCATGATAAGCATCCGTATTTTCAGTTGGTTGTTCCGTCAAGGCATCACGTTCTGGTTGTAGCAGAGTAATATCAAGTTTTTCGGCTATTGAAGTTGCTATGCCGGCTTGAACTTCAAAAATTTGTGTCATCTTGCGCTCGTAAGTATCAGTCCAGATGTGGCTGTCATCGGATACCTGAATCAATTGGGGAATTATACGAACACGATCAGTGTCACCACTCTTATCCCAGAGAATAGTTCCTTCAAGAATATAACCAACCCCCAATTCAGTGCCAATCTGCTTCAGGTCTTTGTCAGTCTCTTTGTATTTCATGGAACTGGTTCGAGAGATAACCCCTAAACCGCTTATTTTTGCAATTCGGGAAGTGATTGCATCAGTGATACCATCAGCAAAATTCTCATCCTCTTCCGAGCCGAGATTCTCAAATGGAAGTACTGCTAACATCTTTCTGCCTTCAAGTTCAGATGAGATCTTATCTTTATTCAAAAATTGAGTATAAATTACTGCAATTAAGATAATGCCCATAAATCCTAAGCTTGCAAATAAAGGCTTACGCTGTTTTTGTTTTTGTCTAGCTATTGTAGTTGAAAGTGAAGTCTGAGATAGTGCAACCATTCGTTTAAGATCGCTTATCACACCAGCAGGAACCTGATATCTATGAGTAGGATCTTTTTCCAGTAATTTGAAAACAATGCGCTGTAGTTCATCGGGAATATCTGATTTGTATCTTGCTAATGGCTCAGGATTGTCAGAGACAATAGCTTTCAGGATTGCTGCTTCATTATCTTTTTGAAATGGTGTTTGACCGGCAATCATTTCGTATAGAACAACACCCAGAGAAAACAGGTCTGAACGATGATCTACATTATTACCTGCTACTTGTTCCGGTGACATATAACGCACAGTACCTAATGTTGAACCTGTTTTAGTTAAATCTTCAGCTCCCTGAATAGCAGCTAATCCAAAGTCCAGTATCTTTGGGCTGCCATAAGCGTCAATGACGATATTGGATGGTTTGATATCTCTATGGACTATCTTTTTATCATATGCAGCACTCAAACCTTCACAAATCTGAATAGCCAGTTCAATTATCCTGTCGATACTTAGATCTTGACCTTTGGATAATTCATTCAGTGATTGTCCCTCTACTAATTGCATAGCAAAATAAGGCTGTCCTTGATACTCATTAACTTCGTAAATCGTTACAATATTGGGATGATCAAGTTTGGCTACCGCCTGAGCTTCTCTTTTAAAACGAGCTCGACAATCATCGTCCTGGCATAAATGTGAAGGCAGAAATTTAAGAGCGACTTTTCTTTTGAGCTTGGTGTCCTCAGCCAGATAAACCTCGCCCATTCCACCTGCTCCGATTTTGTCAACAATACGGTAGTGACCGACTTTTGTTCCTTTTGCCAGGACTAAATGTGTTTGTGTCTTGTCATTATCATTAGAATTCTCAGACACAGTAAAACCTCTGCATTAATATTATATAATAATTAAAGAAAGGTAGAGCTAAATAGCAACTATGAAATGTTAAGTGCTTATCGTTTTTGAGCTACGACACAAACTCGTGTAGTATTTTTATCAGCTTTATCAAATGTACCACAGTGATATACCGCTTTTACAATAAATCCTGCTTCTCTTAGCAATTTTTTTAAGATAGTATTACTATAAGCATGTTCAGTGTGGAGCTCATCGAACCGTTTCCATTCATTCCCCACTTTGTAAAAACACGTTGTTTGAACTGTTGCTGATTTCGTTTTATTGTAGGATTTATTCTTCCAGATCCAGGCGAGATCATCCTGTGCCCCGGCATAAACCTGCCCGCCCCAGATAGTCTTGAGGGATTTTGGAGTATTCATATCAAAAATAAACCAACCCCCTTTAACGAGATGATTGGCAACCGATCTAAAAGTCTGCTTAAGCTGCGTTTCGCTTTTAAGATAATTTAGGGAATCATAAAAAGAGGTCACCAAATCAAATTGTTCAATTTTCTTAGAATCGTTTAATGATAATATTTTGAAATTGGGAAGAGTCTTTTGATACAATATGACTTTTGTGTGTCTGAGCTTTTTGGCAGCCACCGCCAGCATGGCCGCGCTTCCGTCCAACCCGGAGACCTTGTATCCTTCTTTATGGAATTCCAACAATGCCGATCCCGTCCCACAGCACAAATCAAGGCCACAAGTAGCTTTTATTTGGAAGCGTTTGATTAACTTCAATGAATACTCGACCATATTCAAGGAATGATGATCGGCGTGCATAAGATCATAAATGATAGCAAGTTTAGAGTATGGTTCGTTGTATTTCATTGGATTCCTTCCATAAAAGTGGCTGGCAGACGCCCTCCTCTGCTACAGGCATTGCCTGTTCTATTGGGGCAGATGTGGATATCAGCCGCCCACACTATTTTATAAACCGTAGAGGCACAGCATGCTGTGCACTTATAAATGACAGAATACCCAATTATCAGCAAAATTGTAACGATTTTTTCGAATAAAAGTTGAAATTTCCGGTAATATCTATAACCATAGCACAAAGGATTAATATTTAAAGAAAGTGCAAGGGTAAAATTATGTCCACAGTATTTTGGGTATGGATGGCAGCAGCAGTAGTTTTTCTGATTCTGGAGCTTATTAGCCCCACCCTCTTTTTTGTCTGCTTTGTTGCCGGTGGTGTGGTTGCCGGAATTTTTAGTTATTTTTCACCTGAACTATATTACTGGCAGTTGGGAATCTTTGTAGTAGTAACCCTGGGATTGCTGCCCCTTACAAGGATCATTGCCAAAAAAATAACCAAACCATCCCCGCGTAAAAGTAATATTGATGCTTTGATAGATAAAGTAGCTTTGGTTACCAAAGCAATTGATCCCGATCTGGGCGGCCAGGTTAAATTTGAAGGGGAAGTTTGGGTTGCTTTGGCAGAAAAGAAAATTGAAATAAACCAAAAGGTTCGCATTAAGTCTGTCACCGGGACAAAACTTCATGTTGAACAAATAGAAAAGAAAGGATAGTACCATGAATCCTGTACTTATATTTTTGATCGTGATAGTGGCCTTCGCCTTTATCATTGTTCCGATGTCAATTCGCATAATTCGTCCCTTCGAGAGAGGCTTAGTTGAGCGTCTTGGTAAATACCAAAGATTACTGGAACCGGGATTGAATATGATTGTCCCCTTCTTTGATACGGTGATCAAAGTTGATATGCGCGAAGTTGTGCTGGATGTCCCGCCACAAATGGTTATCACCAAGGATAACGTAAACGTTGAAGTCGATGCCGTGATCTACGCTCAAGTTACCGACCCGGCCAGAGCACGGTATGAAATTGCCAACTACATATTAGCGGCAACCAAACTGGCTCAGACAAACCTGAGAAACGTTATCGGTGAGATGGTTTTGGATGCCTGTCTGAGTTCACGTGATGAAGTCAACGGCCAGCTCCGTGATGTGCTTGATGAAGCGACTGACAAATGGGGCGTAAAAGTTAACCGGGTTGAGATGCAGAGGATTGATCCGCCGGTAGATATTACCGAAGCCATGAGCCGCCAGATGAAAGCGGAACGCGATAAAAGAGCGACTATTCTTGAAGCCGAAGCTGTTCGTCAGGCAGAAATTACTACCGCCGAAGGAAGCCGTCAGGCGCAGATTCTCGAAGCGGAAGGTTTTGCTCAAGCAGTTAAAACAAAAGCGGATGCCGAAAAGTATCGCCAGATCGAAGTTGCTAAAGGTGAAGGCGAAGCTATCGCAACAGTGTTCAGTGCTATCCATGCCGGTAAGCCTGATGAAAAACTGATTACCCTTAAGTATCTTGAGATGCTTCCGAAATTTGCCGAAGGTGATGCCAACAAAATCTTCATGCCGTATGAAGCAAGCGGGATTATTTCTTCACTGGCCGCTATGGTCGAAGGTGTTAAATCATCGAATGGCAAATCATCCGATAGTGATAATAAGAAAATAACCGAGACTGTTGTAAGTTAAGAAGTAGATTGATATAGAATTAATCACACAAAGTGTGTATGTAGGGCAGGTCTCTCCGAGACCTGCCTTTATTAATTGAAGAAATATTATAGCTAGGAACCTCACCATCAAGCATGGGCTGTGCTCCTGACTTTTTTAATCATTCAATAATAAGTCGACCTGAAAGTACAATTTCCAGGATTAATATTAATAAATGCATCTATTTTACTTTTTACTTGCATAAAAGAGGATAATATGTATATTATTTATCTATAATCAACATAACTTACAACAGAGGAGTTTTCCTATGATTCTCTCTAAAGTAAAATGCTTACAGGTTTGTCTATTATTCCTCCTGCTTTTTATTGTAATGCCCTCAGGCATTATTAAAGCAGGGGAAGTTGTCGAACAAGACCAAAAAATTGAAGAAGTACAACCTCAGCCAAATCTGAGTTTTGATTCCCGAGGTTGCGCAGATGTCAACGGCGATGGATCTGAAAATCTAAGTGATGCAATTTGTTTAATAAATGAAGCATTCGTAGATGGTGGGTGCTCAAGTTATATCCATGATGTGAATGGTGATGGAATACCTAATATTGTAGACATTAATTTGATAATTAGATGGATGTTCTGGGGTGGGCCTTATCCATGTTAATTGATTCACTGATAATAAGCTTATCAAATAAAATTAACTTAATTGCTTAGGAAATAATAATATGAAAAGAAAGATATTTTATTTTATAATAGTATATTGCATTGGGATGAGCTCTTCAATATTTTCTCAAAATTGTGGGGTCTCATTAGATAATATGACTAATATCGATAACGATACAACTCTATCAGCAGATAGTACTCATATTGCTACATTTAGAATGCAAGTTACTTGTCCAACAACAGGACCCTACAACGTTTCTAACGGATTTGTAGTATATTCTCCTGATGGAGCAGACTGGAATTATACAACAGTCACAACATTAGCATCCTGGAATAATATATTCTATAGTTATTCATTTGCTAATCTTTATGAGAAAATAAATAATACCGGCGTATTCACTCAAGTTACCACTCCTGCAGTTGGAAATGATACTGTCGGTTTTCTATATGCCGGCATTTCTTTTGGCTCAGCGATGCCGGATAATTTTAATGATAATGTCTGGACAGTTGAATTTAGTTCAAGCTCAGCAGATGCCGGAAAACATATTTGTATTGATAGCTCTTTCATTCCGCCAGGTGGTTCATGGATTTGGGCTTCTTCGGGGACTGGTGTAAATATTACCCCCGATTGGGGTGGCCCATACTGTTATGTTATATCTGGTGGCGGTAGCGGAGGGTGCTGTGAAGTCAGAGGTGATGTAACTGGTGATGGAGAAGTTTTTGTAAATGACTTAACCTTACTTGTAAATTATATTTTTAAAAGTGGAGCCCCGCCAGATTGCCTGGAAAGTGGAGACGCCAATGGTGATGGTGACATATTTGTAAATGATCTGACATTACTTGTAAATTACATATTTAAAAGTGGACCTCCACCAGTAGCATGCCCATAAATAATTATTAAGTTTATAACAAAGTAATAAGGCAGGATCATTTAACGGTTCTGCCTTTTTTTGCATAAAAAACCGCTGGAGAAACGAGGGATCCTCGCTCTCCAGCAGTTAAAGGAAGGTAGGAAAAAATAATTTTTCGCCCGAGTCGCAATACCCGGGCATTACTACTACTTAAACTAACGTCTTCTTGGAGGTTGACATTATTTTTTAAAGAACTATCACGCCAAAAGTATCTTGAACCAGTTTATCGAAATCAGTACGATCACTATCGACGCTAAATAAAATATCTTTCGCATTCCCTTTACCTTCCTCAATCTTCGTTAATCAATCACATACGAAAAATACTTATAGCAACGACAATGCCGACAATGCGAAGAATGTTATATCCGCTTGCCATAACTAGAGTTGCGGCATAATCCCCACAACTAAACTCATGACTATAATTAAAGATTTAAGAAATCGATTCCGATAAAAAGTGAAAATTTTTCCAATTGATCCTCAAGAGATTATCGGTAACAGTGTAGCAAAATTAAAACTTATATTTAACTGTGGGTATGAAAAGAAGGGCGGGGTGTCTGTAAGCCCATGCCTTATAATCGATTTTAGTTTGCTTAAGTTTATATTCAAAAAATATTCAATTAAAATTTAACAGCCGCTATGGTTTATTCGTCTTATTCTTGTGTTTGTTAAAGCAAAAATTAATAAAGGGTTATGGTATTTATTCCCATCTGAAAGTAGGGGTTATCCCTTGACAACAAGAGGCGGTTGCTATAACTTGACTGCCTGTTCATGGATTTTATTTGATCTATGAATTTTAATTATGCCGGCTATATAAATGTTGGAAAAAGATGATTGTAGTCTATAATCCGGTCGGCAGAAAGAAGTTAGTTTGCGAGTGAATTTGAAGAAAATATATTTTAATACAATAAATAATATGGAGATCGGAATGGGAATTGGTAAATTCTCTCTTCTGGTGTTAGCTATTTTGGTTATTTTCACAACCGGCTTGATGGCAGGTGGGTTTGAAAACGGCGGAATAGGTACAAAAGCCCGGGGAATGGGCGGTGCTTTCCGTGCTATCGCCGATGACTGGACTGCGGCTTATTATAATCCGGCTGGCTACGCCAACATCCTGGATAACCAGGTAGGTGGTTTATATTCGTTTGTGCATTACCGTAATGAGATTGTTCCCAACTATAAATGGGACGATACTTATGAAACAGGTATTTATAATGATCGTGTAAATTACAATGATCACGAAATTCTTTCCAATCCCGCTGCAGGCTTTTTGGTAAGATTTCCTGTCTTTGGAGAAACAGTATTTGGCCTCAGTGCCTACCAGCCATTTGATTACAATATCACCTGGGAATTGTTTAGTCCTATTCAGGCCTACAATGATACTGTCAATTTACCTGGCGATCAATACCGCAACAATCTGGATGTAGTGGCGTTTCAGCTTACTGCAGGCAGGGAATTTTCAGAAGATAAATTGTCTCTTGGAGTTGGATTTCAGTTATTGCGTGCAGATTTGCTTTATAACAACTTGTACTTCAGGGACAATCCTTTGATGTCATCAACCGACCCAACCTTTGATCTTTTTCAGGATCGTCCTTATGACAAGATTCCTGAATGGAGCAATAATGATGGTTATGGCTGGGGCTTTGGTATAAATGCCGGTATGTTATGGAAATTGAATGAAAAATTTGATCTTGGCGGTACCATCAATGTTCCTTTCTCAATAACTATTGAGGGGGATGCGGTAAACAAGTTCTACATGCCGAAGAATAATACTTTTCTACAGGATAATTTAGATTATTACTTAGGTACTGTAGAACATCTGTTCCTTGCCGGGAAACCTGTTGTTGTTAAGTCTGATTTTGAAGCCAAACTTGATTTGCCGACATCGTTAGGTTTGGGTTTAAAATATCAGGCATCAGAAAAATTAACCCTTGCACTTGATGTGGAATATACCTTATGGTCAATGTTTGAGGGTTTAACCTTTGAATATACTAATGTTACAGGATTAGTTGGTCCTGCAGATTCTTCCGCGCTTGCAAAGAACTTTTTCTCAACAGATCTTTCAGCACCGGTTGAATGGGAAAACACTGCCGAGTTTATGCTTGGAGCAATGTATGACTACTCCAGTATATTCACTATTTTGGGCGGATTAGGCTTTGACCAATCACCAGCTCGAAATGAAACTCAATTCACTCCTCAATTTGTTGATAACGGAAACAAAACAAATATCAGCCTTGGCGTAATTGCTCACCTTGATCGTTGGGACCTGTCGTTGGTATCAATCTATCAGAAACAACCTGATTTGAATATTGAAGGTCTTGATGGATATAATGCTGACGGTGTTGTTGAGCGTTTCCCCGGGGACTATAAAGCAGAAACCTATGAAACCATTTTATCTTTTAACTATCGGTTTTAGGGAGGCCAGAGATGCGTAATACTATTTTACTTCTAACAGTCGCAATAGCTCTGACTCTTATGGTTGCTATAGGCTGTACTGATCGTGGAGCAAATGCTTCAGATCCCATACCACCTTCAAGCGGTGGTGCTCTTGAAGGACTCGATCATGTCTTTCTTGATCTTTATACTCAAATAAATAATCAGGATAATAAGTTATATATAAGTGCATATATTCCTAATGGTGACCTTCAGCAGGCACCCCTTCCCCTGGTTATTTTACTACCCCCTCAGGGTGGTTCTGAGCATTATTATTTTAATCATGGCTTAAAGCAATTAGCTGATAAGTTAATTGATGAAGGAACTATTGTTCCAATGGCCATTGCTTGTATTAAGAGTGACAGGACATTTGGCGGATATTTCTGGGCTGGAAATTCCGGAGGTGGCGCTGGCGATTATGATAATATAATGGGCTCGACACTTCTGGGTGACTTAGAAGAAAAATCCCTGGGTCTGTTTTTATCTAACGATTCTTCAAAATGTGGTATAGGCGGAATTGGAACCGGATCATATGGTGCTTTCAGAGCAGCATTAATGAATGACCATAGATATACCTCTATTACTGTTGCCGATGGTCCTCTTGATTTTGATGGTTCCGATGGTAATGGCGGTTTGATTACAGTATTCGATGACATTTTGGAAGAACAGGGTCTATTGAATTTTGTAACTGTTAATCCTGACTCTTCGTGGACAGATTATTTTGACAGTTCTTATGTAAACCAATTATCTCGTATAATAATTGGCGGTTCAATGGCCTTTTCACCAAATGATACACTCTGTATTGCAAATCAATATTATCCACTTTGGTTTCATCCCTCTATTCCTCCTTCAAACATTCCTGTAATTGACACTCTGATTATTGTTACCAATTTAAATCCTTATGAAACTGATACTATTGTTACTCAACTTCGCTGGCAAATTCAGGACTCAACAACTCTTTGTACAAAGATTATAAAATCTGATGGTTGGAATTTTGATTTCCATTTACCATTTGATAGTACCGGAGCACCGTATCCTTTGATTTGGGATATGTGGTTAAGAAATAATCTTGAAACAATTATGAGTGACAGTGGAAGCTCCCGCCTGGATGATGTAGATATTTGGATTGGTACTTCACCACAGCAGGCCTTAAGCTATCGTGAACAGACGGTATCCTGGATTGATCATCTTCAAAGTGAAGGGATTACTCCTGAGGTATACGAATATAGCGGTTATGAAGGCAATCCGGCTACCTATGATCAGTATGTTTATGAGTTAATGGAAAAGATGCTTATTTTCCACTCACGTAATTTTGAGGCAGCAGATGCTGCTAAAAATGCTTCAACAAAAAATACTGTTGAAGAAATTAAATAGATATTAAAATTGATATATAGCCCGGAGGTTTTCTTCCGGGCTTTTTTTATTGGGTATACGAGATGAATGACAAGCATTATGATCTGATTTCAATAGGAGCTCATCCCGATGATGTCGAAGTCGGCACTGGCGGAGTTCTTATCAATGCCTCCAAGCGGGGTTACAAGTGCGGGATTGTGATTTTGACTGAAGGAGAAATGGGAACCGGAGGAAATGCCGAGATTAGAGCTCAGGAAATAAAAGATGCCGCTGAGATATTAGGGGTGGATATTCTCAAAACATTCGACTGGGGTGATACCAGGCTGGAAGATAATTATGAGCATCGTTTGGAATTGGGAAAAATAATACGAAATTGCAGACCAAGAATAATTTTGGCTCCATATCCGCATGTCGGACACGGGAGAAGACAATCACACCCGGATCATGTCGCATCAGGATTGTTAGCTATCAACTCTGCTCATCTGGCATCACTCAAGAAAGTTGAGATGGAGGGAGATCCTCATCTGGTTGAAAGAATTTTCCATTACTTCCTGCCGCCAGGAGTAACACCAAATTTTGTTATAGATATTACACCGCATTTTGATCAATGGTTAGAAGCATTATCAGCTCATGAGTCGCAGTTTCTTAACCCGGATAAATCTAAAGATTATTTAGAAAGCATTACCTCGATGGCGCGATCATTTGGACAGCAGTCCCGATGTAAATACGGACAGGGATTTTATGCTGTTGAACCAATATTGGTGTCGGATATAATGACGCTTTCTGATCTGGATAAAGACAAGGATAAGGATACGCTGTTATAGAGTCTGTATGGGTGATGTATTCTTAAATACATGGGTGGCCCACCCTTTAGGGTGGGTTTACAATTCCATATTTGAATAGAAACCTACTGCAATGATATTTCATTGCGCTCAGTGGACTACCAAAATCTTAGATCTTACTAAAAGCTTTCTTCAGATCAGCAATCAAATCATCTATATGCTCTACACCAACAGACAAACGGACTAAGCCGTCGTTGATACCTCGTGCTTCGCGATCCTCTTTAGGGATTGAAGCATGGGTCATTGAAGCCGGATGGTTGATAAGTGATTCCACTCCCCCAAGGGATTCTGCTAAAATAAACAACTCAGTTGACATGACAAATTTCTTAACTGTTTCAAAATCGGCTTTTATCGAGAAAGTAGCAATCCCGCCAGGCAAATTCATATTATTTGGCAATTGCTCACCATCAATACCCGGGAAGTAGACCTTGTCTACTTTACTTTCAGTTTTGAGATACTCTGCAATCTTTGATGCATTAGATGAATGCCGTTCCATACGCAAAGCCAGAGTTTTGATGCCTCGAAGGACCAGCCATGATTCAAACGGCCCCAGCATAGCACCTATGCCATATTGAATAAAGCGTATCTTTTCTGCTAATTCTTCATCTTTAACAACCAGTGCTCCGGCGATCAGATCACAATGCCCGCCAAGATACTTGGATGCAGAGTGTAAAACAATATCAGCGCCACAGTCAAGAGGTTGTTGTATGTATGGTGTAGCAAAAGTGTTATCAACCCCGACTAAGATATTGTGCTTATGAGCAATGGCAGCAATTTTTTCAATATCGACAGTATATACCAATGGGTTTGTTGGAGTTTCGATCCAAAAGCATTTTGTGTTATTCTTCATAGCCTTTTCAAATTCATCAATATTACGACCATCAACATAGCTAAATTCAATCCCAGTGCTTTGGGTAATAAAATTAAACTGCCTTTTAGTGCCGCCATAGAGGTCATCAACAGCAACAATATGATCCCCCGGTTTAAAAAGCCTCATGACAGCATCAAGCGAAGCTAATCCCGAAGAGAAGGCATAAGCATGAGAACCGTTTTCTAATTCTGCCAGAGATTTTTCAAGGGCTAATCTGGTTGGGTTTGACCATCGGGAATAGACATAACCGGATTCATCGCCGGGATATCCTACGCGGTAGGTCGAGCTGGGGTAAATAGGTGTAGATACAGAATTGGTATCATCCTGAGGGACTCTTCCGCTATGAACCGCTTTGGTCTCAAAACTATTATTATTCTTTTTGTTCAATTTTAATCCTCTGCTCTTAGTCTATGAATCCTTTTTCACGCATCCAGTCATCATTAAATATTTTGCTTATATATTTAGCGCCATGATCCGGCAAAATTACCACTACAGTTTTATCCGCATCAAGATTTTTGGCATGATTTAATGCTACATGAACTGCTCCACCGGATGATCCTCCACCGAATATTCCTTCTTTTCTGGTTAAATCGCGGGTAGCAATAAAACATTCTTTATCAGAAACTTGATATAGCTTATCAATGACCGAGAAATCAAGAGCCGGGCAGAGAAAATCATCACCGATTCCTTCAACAAGATATGTCTGTGGTTCAATCATTGTTTTATCTTTGAAGTAATCATAAAAGACCGATCCTACAGGGTCGACAGCAACAATTTCGATATCTGAATTCATTTTCTTTATAAATCGTCCAACACCTGAAATGGTTCCGCCGGTTCCAATCCCACCAACAAGGATATCAAAATTACCTCCGGTCTGGTTCCATATTTCAGGACCGGTGGTTTTAAAATGAGCTTCAATATTATCAAGATTAGTATATTGGCTGATGAAAAAGGAGTTTGGCGTATCTTCGTGTAGTTTTCGAGCAACAGAATAGTAACTTTCTGGTGAATCAGGAGGTACTGCGGTTTTGCAGATATGAACATCGGCTCCAAAAGCTTTCAGCGTATTAACTTTTTCATCGGACATCTTATCGGGTATAGTAAGTATTGCTTTGTATCCATGAGCTGCGGCAAACATTGCTACTGCTGCTCCGGTGTTGCCCGATGTCCCTTCAACAATTGTTCCGCCTGGTTTGAGATCACCTTTACGGACAGCTTCGTTGAGCAGATAGACAGCCATACGGTCTTTGACAGATCCGGTTGGGTTAATAAATTCAGCCTTGACCAGAATGGTAGCTTTTACTCCGTACTCCTTTGGCAGACGTTGAAGTTTTATAAGGGGAGTATTCCCTACAGCTTCAGTAATTTTATCAAAGTAGAATTTATGGGTTGCAATTTTATCCTTACTATCTGTTTTCATATTAGATCTTTCGATTTCAAGTTATAAAAAGTCTCCCCCTCTTATATCGACCAATCCTGAAAATCCGGCAAGTCTTTTTGCCTATAGGATTTGGAACACAATTTATACTTATTTGTTTCAAAATCAAAGAAATAGTAATAAAAGACGATAAATTATTTTTAAAAATATTCATTAAACATGCAAAAATCACTTGCACGATCGAAAGTTATTTTGAATATATTTATAAGGAAGTCAGTCTAATAGTTGTTACGATATTAAGAGGTTGCACCATGAAATGTGCGCAGTGTGGAAACGAAATAACAGGTAAAGCTCGACGGGAGGATGGAGAGGTTTTTTGTTCGCTCGAATGTTCTTATGCTTTTGCGGGATTGGACACCGATGAAGAAGAAGGATATTTTGAGGAAGAACCGGTTAGCGGCTTGACAGTAGATGAAGAGGGTGAGTTCCAAGGATAAAAGACTACTCTTCCAATAATTAGCATCCCTTATTATAGCCTACTCCATAAGCAAATGGATATAGCTTAAAATTAGACAATATCAAATAATTTTTTAATTAGTAATATAACAAAACCGACGATGCCACTTAGTCTCGGCTGATTTTTAGTATCTTTAATTTGTAACTGCCAGCCGGAACTTTGACTTCGACAACATCGCCAACAGATTTACCCAGCATTGCTGCAGCGATTGGTGACTTAACTGAAATAATATCATTGTCAATATCGGTTTCATCCGGGGGAGAAATAGTATATTCCGTCTGATCGCCATCGTCGACATCCTCTACCAATACTTTGGCAAATAGATAAACTTTATCCGAGGGGATATCTTCGGCGTTAATAATCTGAACTCGTGAAAGCTTGAATTCAATATCGGACAGTTTTCTTTCGATATGGGTCTGCGCTTCTTTAGCGGCATGATATTCGGCATTTTCCGAAAGGTCGCCCAACTCCATAGTTCTTTTTATTTCGGCGACAATTTTTGGGCGTTCTTTAAACTTGAGTCTTTTTAACTCATTCTCAAGTTTTGTTACGCCTTCTTTTGACATATATAATGGTTCACTCATAGGGAACAAAGATAGTAAAAAATATAATCTTTTGCAAGACGACAGAGGCCACTTTTATTAATTAAATTATCTTAATTTTCTTGAGGTAGTTAGAAAAAGTAACAACGAAACAAAAAGTCCGGGGAAGATTGGTTCAATGTTAAGCCAGTATGATTGATCAACAGTAAAATATTTCGATATCAGCCAGACAGTTGATATTACTCCAGATAACAGAATAGATATGAATGCAGCATTCGCAGGCATCTTCCGCTTGCCAACTAATGAAAAGAAGACTGGGATTAGAAGAGCCGGAGTACCGATTGATCCGAAAGCATGCCAGATATCGACCACGGATCTAAAGAATATCGCCATAAGAACCGCAAGGGTAGCTGAGATAATAAGTCCAAAACGGGTATAAACAATAATTTCTTTCTCTTTTAATTTTAGAAGTCTTCCGACTATATCATTACCAAAAGTTGAGGCTGCTAAAAAAGAATATGAATCGACCGTTGACATGATTGTTGCCAATAATGACAAGGCAAATATACCCATCAGTCCGACAGGTAATACCTTTATAGCCAAAGCAGGGTATGAACCCAGTGGATCAGAAAGATCAGGAAGAATAGCTCTGGCATATAGTCCGCAAGCGGTAGTCATGAAATCAAAAAAGATCCAGAAGAGGATTGAGATAAAAATTCCCTTTCGAGCTACTATTGGTGTTTTGGCGGCATAACAACGCTGATAAAATGCTGGTTCTATCAGAGTAGCCAGAGCGATAACATACCAGATAGCAATATACCAATTAGAATTCCCGCCATGCCAGGTGAGATGCGATTCGGGAGTATTTGCTTTCAAAAAATCCAATCCGCCATAAGAGAGATAGACTGAGACAAGCAGAATCATAAAGCCTATAAACATTAACACAAACTGAAATATATCTGTCCGGACAACAGATTTAAAGCCACCCATATAAACATAGATGATAGAAAAAAGCGTACCCAGAGTGACACCCATCCAGAAGGGCCAGTTGAATAAAAATTGACCCAAAATGCCAAGCATCAAAATATAAGCCGCCGGGACAGTCATCAGATAAATAATAACCGATCCGGCCACAGCAGTTTTATTGTCATAGCATTTGGCTAAATTTTCCGGGATAGTTAATGCTTTTGATTCACGTGCTTTTTTGGCTAAGAAAATTGCAAACAGACCGGCGGCGAGATAATAAGGGACTCCAAAGACTAACCAATTTGACAGGCCATAATTGTAGCTGAATTCCCCTACCCCAAGGATACCGCCATACCAGGTTGAAACCAGACTGGCAACAAAAGCGGGAAGAGTCAGCATCCTTCCCCCAAGAATAAGACCGCTTACCGACTCACTCCCTTTGCGGTGATGCCACAGACCCAGATATAATAGCCCGCCAAGGTACAGGGCAATAAGTATGTAATCAACTATGTGCATTTAAATTGTCTTTGCCTAAAGTGCCTGGCAGACGCCCTCGTCTGCTGGCACACAGTTTGTGTGATCTTGGGGCACACGAGGGCGTCTGCCGCCCACAAGAGTATGTAATCAAATAAATGCATCTTTGATGCTAAAACATCTCCATCTTTAATTGAGCATAAAAGGATCGTTCTGTACCAACATAATACTGCGCCCAGCTATCTACAAATGGTTCCGCTGCTTCCCAGCTATTAATATAGTTACCACCATAACCGGCAGCTTCATATTTTTTATCGAATAGGTTATTTATTTTTCCTGAGATAGTCATATCACCCATTTCAAATAAATTTTTAAACTTATATGACAGAGATAAATTTGTAAGCATATAATTGTCAATTGCCAACTCTTCGTCATTAGTTAACTCCATATATTGTTTTCCAATAAATCGATCATGTATGACCAACTGCCAACTATTAAATTTTATATCAGCAATCAAATTACCAATATAATCCGGGAATCCAGGAACAGTCTGATCGGAAAAATCAACTATTGTACCATCTAAATTGGCGTCGTATTCTATGATACGATTATAATTATGGCTGTAATTCCCTTCTACTGAAAGCCACTCGGTGGCTTTAAATTTGGTTGAGTATTCTATACCTGCATGAACGGAACGATCAGCATTAACTGTTATTGGCAAGCCGTCATCATCAACTCCCCCATAGGGAAGAATTTCATTGGTGAAATCCATATAAAACAGGTTAATACTGGCTAAGAAATTTTCACTTTGAAAATTGCCTCCAAGTTCAAAATCATATACCCGTTCTGATTCAGCAGTCGGATCGCCAAATGAATACATTGTCGAGTCATCATTAACACTTTCTATTTCCAGCGAAGGCAATATAAAAGGATCATTGGCATCGTAGATTGAGGCATCAGTTGGAGTGCGGGAAGAAACAGAAAAGCTGGCATAAGTTGTTAAGTGATCATCAACTTTATAGTTTATCCCCATTCGTGGCGAGATGAAAAGCCAGTCGATATCATATTGATGTCCCAAAAATGATCCCATTTTTTCCTGATCAAATTTGTATCTTTGATACCTTATCTGGGCAGTTATTTGAGTTGAGAATTTATCGGTCAGCTTATAATATTCCTGGGCATAAAGAGATCCGACATATTTATCGCCGTTGTACTGGTAATACTTTTCTCTTGATTCTCTATAATTATGAGCGACTCCCTCAATCCAGGGAATCTGACCCCAGTGATCCGATTCAAAATAATAAAATGATCCGCCGATACTGTGAGTCCCATTATCATGTTCGATATCTAATCTTGGATTCCAACCAATCTGATTTTTCTTCACCCATTGCTGACGGACAAGATTGGCAGTATCAACACTAATAAAAGCGGTATCAAGATTGTATTCCAAAAAGTCTTCAAACTCCTCGAGTTTTTTTAACTGTTCGTAATATCCGACTCCCCGAATATAATAGAGAGTATTTGTAAGTGTCGCTTTGTCACTCAATTTATATCTATTATGCAGATGATAATGCGGCTGGTTAAAATTGTCAGTCTCATTGCTATACGTTAAAGGATTGTGGCGGCGGTTTTGTTCGATATCTGTGCGGTCTGATCCCCAGTATGAAAGATGCATCCGGATAGGCCCGCCATAGATATAAAGTTCCGTTGTCATTTTGGGATCAATCCTGGCCATTGAAAAATAATAAGCCCATCCTTCGTACCAGCTATTATTTCTATACCCGCCGGTTTTTTGTTTTGAAAAACGACCGGTAAAGGCCCAGCGTCCATCAATAAGACCAGAGGAATATTCCACACTCTGTTTATAGACATCGCTGACAGATTTTCCACCTGAAGTATACTCTCCGTATCCTGCAGTAAAAGTCACACCCCGTTTACGGTTAAAAGCGTTGGTCACTATATTCAGAGATGCTCCAAACGAAGCGTCCCCGTACAATGAATTGCCAACCCCTCGCTGGATCTGGATATCGGTAATATTCGCTGCAAAATCGGGAAGGTCAGTAAAATAAGTCGCCTGATCTTCAGGATCATTGAGTGGCACGCCATTGATATAGGTTGCTATTCGCTTATCATCAAAACCCCGTACTTTTACGTAGCTGTAGCCCAGTGGCACACCGCCATCGGTGAAGGCATACAAGTTGGGGGTAGAGTTTAATATCATTGGGAATTCGCCAACTGTGTGATCACGTTTTATTTTATCTTCAGATAAATTTTCATAAGCAATTGGCGTGATCCCTCTTTTGGCTCGATCTGAAGTTACAATAATGGGATCTTCAGAATAATACATTCTCTCCAATGTTACTTCGGTAGGGATATCAGTTATTAGAAACTGTTTTGAGTTGTATCCCACCGATGAGAAAGTAATCCACTCAATAGTAGAATCGCATTCTAACTCAAAAGTACCATTTTCTTTTGTCATAGTTCCAACACTGGTAACATTGGTAACAACTGAAACCCCAAACAGGGATTCCTTGTCGTTGTTAACAACTTTACCTGTGATTTCAAGTGCCTCTGCTCTTACAATTAGTAGTAACACAACTAAGATGATCGCCATACTATGGCTCTTTAAAAGTTGATGCATGACAGTAACCTCGCTTCATTAAGAGTTGTTGCAAGATTCCGTCCTGTTTCGATAGGTTGTCCTGCAAATCGCGGGACAAAAGGGGATGCATTTTACATCTCCGTTTCCCTACGCCGGTATTACCCGGATCAGGTCTGGGGGGTATGTTCTCAGGCGGGATTTTATTCGCCACCCCCAACGGAATAGTTTATTTATATATAAATACTACATAAATAACAAAAAGAGCAAGAAAAAAGGTGGCGAAGCCACTTTTACCGCGAAGCGTTGTATTGATGATTACTTCCTAAGTGTGTAGGGCGGTTCCGCTTTCGGACCCGCCACTTAGTGGCTTTGTCACTATTACCTGGCGCATAGCTAATTGATATTTGTTAACTCTCAAAAGTGTCATTTAATAGAATATTAAAACACACAAGGTGTGTAGATTTGTAAGGGCGAAGCATTCACTCTGAAATAGGTAAAATATTACATCAATTATTGTAGAATGCTTCGCCCCTACATTGGTTTATAATGTTCTGTCAGGTCACACTTCGCTAAAGCGAATCAAGACCTGACAAAACATGAAATTTAGAACAAAACCTATCTCAAGATTTAGACTACCATATTAACTTAAAAAAGGTGACAAGGTCACTTTTTTGCACCTTTTTGCCTGTATGTGGGTTATAAGTATGTAATACAACTATATTAAAAAATTGAGGGATATATGACAGCCAAAAGATCCAGCAACGAAATAAAGCAAGCTGTAAAAGAACACTATGGCACAGCTATAAAACAAAACAGCTCCTGCTGCAAACCAAGCGAAGATTTTGATGCCGAAGCTGCCGGACGGTTTGTACAATTAACCGGTTATTCTGATGATCAGGTAAAAGATATTCCCGATGGGGTTACTTCGTTTGGATGCGGTAATCCTGTCAATTTTATTGATGTCAATCAGGGCGATGTCGTTTTGGACCTTGGTTCCGGAGCTGGGTTGGATTTAATTCTCGCTGCAGGTAAAGTCGGCCCACGAGGAAAAGTAATTGGATTGGATATGACGCCGGAGATGATTGAAAGATGCAAAGACAATCTAAAAAAAGCCGGAATATCCAATGCCGAAGTGCTTCAGGGTGAAATGGAAAATATGCCTATCTCTGACAGCACCGTTGACTGCATTATTTCCAATTGTGTAATCAATCTTTCTCCCGACAAACATGATGTATTTAACGAAGCTTTTCGTGTATTAAGACCTGGCGGAAGGATGCTGGTTTCTGATATTGTGACTTTGAATCTTCCTGAAGAATACCGCGATGACATCACCGCCTGGGTGGGGTGTATCGCAGGTGCGGTTGAAGAAGATGAATATATCAAGCTGGTTAAAGAGGCCGGGTTTGAGGATGTTAAAATTGTCGATAAAATGGTTTACTCGGCTGAGTCATTGAACAGTCTTGCCAGTGATGCCTGTGGATGCGGTGGAGAGAATAACGATATTGATCAGAATGTAGTTGATAAATATACAAACAGAGTAGCCTCGGTAAAGCTATCTGCAAAAAAACCGCAGGCATAGCCTGACCACTTTGTGGCATTTTCTGCAAAGCGCACATATCAGGTGCCCTTCATCATAGTGTTGTTTTTGTATACTATTAATTTTTTTGGTGGCCCACCATTTATAGTAAGAAAAATAAGAAAGGTGGGTCCGTAAGCGGAACCGCCCTACTTCAATACTTGTTGTGTATTTTCATTGATTAAATGTAAGACATAATATTTCTAATGTAAACTCAATTCAACGCTTTGCGATAAAACACACAAGGTGTGCGCTTTGCGGTTAAAGCCACAAGGTGGCTGACAAAAAAACCGCTGCCAGATTTGGCAGCGGTACTTCTCAAAAGGCGTTACAAGGAGGGTATGTCAGCGGAAAAACATCAGTCCTGTTGTTCTTCCTGAAGATCGTTGGCCGTTCCTTCCCAGTCCTCTGCCAATCTCACAATCGACAAATCCAGCTCACGACGCATAAGCTCCCGATAATCACCCACGAGACGAAGTTTATTACTAAAACTTGTGCTTTTGCTAAAAGAACCAATAAGTCTTTTCTTGGCATTATATATTGAGTTCATTTTTCCAAGATTGGAATTAGCCTTAACATGAGTTTTATTCATTTTTCCTTTTAACTGCATTTGTTCCTTTTTTGATACAAACTTATGTGAAACCTGAAGATCATATTGAACAACAGCTAAAATATCCTGCTCATATTGAAATACTTTTTTATTATCTCCTTTGAGATTGGCTTTATGCCAAAGGTCAACAAAATGAGACAATTTCACCATAGATACTTTGATTTGTTTGGAGTCTCTGTCAACCTGCTGAGTTTCAACTATATTATCCCAGATTTTTTGATTGTTATTGTCATCAGTAAATCCAAATGAGAATAGGATAACCAATATTGATACAGATAGAATTGTAATTCTAAACATATAATCTCCTAATGAAACATCTATTTATTTTCATTAGTATCAAAAACCATTCCCAAAGGCACAAGTGCCTGTTATTCAATTTTTTAGGTATATTATTAAAATTGGAGAACTATAAAAATAGGGGGAGAATCCTATTGATTGAGGATTTTAATTAGTAATTGTTCTTTGTTAAAGCGGTCGTCTGTGCCAGGTATTAACAAAATGACCGTCAATAAAAACAGGCAAGGCCTTTTTAATTTTTCAATGAATCCTGAGTTTGGTCACGAAGCTTTTTATTTTTCTGCTGCTGTTTGATGCTGATAATATCCATCATTTGCACAGCCATGGCAGTATCAATATTAATTAGATTATTTAAAATTGAATCAGCCCGCGGAGTATTTCCGCTTAATGAAGATGCCGCTCCCAAACCAATCCAGGCAGGATAATATGTAGTATCAATTTCAGTAACCCGTCTGAATTGTTCCTGTGCTTTTAAATAGTCGTTATTGGAAAAATAAATTAATCCCAATGATTGCAGCGAATTGATATGTCTGGTATTCAGTTCAAGTACTTTTTTATAATATGTTTCGGCTTCATCCGACTTCTTCAATCTGTTTTTTACTGTCCCAAGGTGATAATACAGATCAGCCGTTTTTCCACCGAGAGCTTCGCTGCGTTCAAAATAAACTTCAGCGCTGTCCATAGATCCCGAACTGGCAAAGCACGTCCCTATGGAATAAGGTATCAATGGATTTTCCGGATTTAGAGAATGAGCTTTTTGTAGAACTGCTAACGCACTGCTTATTCGTCCGGTTCTGGAATATTCTATTCCCAGATTAGACAGATGAAGATAGTTGTTAGAGTCAAGTGCAACAGCCATTTCGAAATATTCAATAGCTTTGCCGGAATTTTTTTGATTGCTGAATATGGCTCCAAGATTATTTGCTATAGACGGATCCTTACCATAAATAGCCAGTGCTTTGGTAAAATAGTCAATAGCGATTTTATCATTTCCCAGAGCTGTATTTGCCACGCCCAAATTTTTTAGTGCCTCGAAATTATTGTGATCGAGCCTTAATACATTTTCATAATTCTCAATAGCTCTTGGGTAGTTTTCGCTTTTTAGGGCCATTCCGGCAGTCTGAATATAAACCTGAACGGAGTCATCGCTGAGTGCAACACTTATTGAAATCAGATTTAAAATAAAAATTGTTAGCAGGCTGTATGTAAATTTTTTCATGTTTCTCCTATCGGTTATACAGATAAAACATTAAATGTTCCCCAAAAGCAAGGATGGATTAGGTAATTATTACATAAAAACGGCCTGCGCACAAAGCAGGCCGTTGCATCAAAAAAGACGCTCAGAAGAGGTATCCTCCGCTCTTCCGTGAACAGAGGTTTTATTTTTTGTCTCAGGAAATTGAATCTGGTTGTCTGTTTGTCATGCCAAAAGAAAGATACTCAAGTTCCATCGACATATTCTCAGTTCGAATTGCCACATCATCAGGGACTTTGAGATTAATAGGGGCAAAATTCAGAATTGCCTTTACCCCGGCATTTACGATATCATCAATGATGTACTGTGCCACAGTTGCCGGGACCGCCAAAATCACCATCTGGATGCCGTCTTCCCGAAGTTCTTTTTCGATATTATTAATATCCGAAACAATAATCCCTTTATGATTGGAGCCGATCTTACGCTGATCATTATCAAAGAGCTTAACAATCTTAAACCCCTGTCTGATAAATTCCTTATAACTGACCAGAGCCGAGCCGATATTTCCAATCCCAACCAGGGCAACTTTCCATTGTCGGTCAATTCCAAGAATAGAAGCGATCTTCTTCTTAAGATCAACAACCGGGTAGCCAAGTCCGCGCGTACCGAATGATCCAAAAAATGACAGATCTTTTCTGACCTGGGCCGGTGTTAGCTTCTCCCTTTTGGCTAATTCTTTGGAAGAAACCGTTTCAAAATTTTCTTTCTCCAACAGAGATAAAGCTCTGTAATAAAGAGACAAGCGATGTATTGTCGATTCAGATATTTTCTTTTGCAAAACCTGCCTCGCAGGGAACTAATAATCTAACAAATTTATATTTTCATTTCACTCTCTAACAACGAACATGTGAAATGGTTCACAAGAAATTATAAGAGTCAGCAAATAATATGTCAATAGAATAATAAATTATTATTGTCACTCTAATAGCTATCTTAATATATTATATCAAGTTATGTCAAATAAAAACAATCTTTATTATTTGTAAAAAAAGAGGGATTTTGTACTATTTTATCACAATCCTTGGTATTAAAGGCGAAATTCGAGCTAAAATTTCATAAGAGATAGTCCCAGCCCAGCCAGCAATATCCTCAGCTTTAATTTCCTCAGATCCGTCTCGCCCAACAAGGGTGGCTTCATCATGTAGCTTTACACCTTTGATGTCAGTAATATCAGCCATCATCAGATTCATACAAATCCGCCCCCGGATTGGAGCCCGTTTTCCTTTAATCAAAACATATGATCTGTTTGACAGTCCACGATCATATCCATCAGAATAACCAACCGGAAGTACCGCCAATTTTGATGCTGTGTTTGTCTGGTAAGTACACCCATACCCGACAAAACTATCAGCTTCAACATCTTTTATTTGGGTAATCCGGCTTTTCCAACTCAGTACCGGGTTAAATAAATTATTTTTTCCACCACTTAATTGATAGGAGAGATAAGTCTCTTTAGACGACCAATGGCCATAGGCGGAAATTCCAGGACGAACCAGTTCAAAACGGGTCTTATCAAATAGTATCAGTGCGGCTGAACAAGCTGTATGTCGAATTGATGGGGGAACTCCAAGATCATTAAGAATATTGATCAGTTTATTGAAAGTGACTAATTGCTGTTCGGCAAATTCGTGATTGGTAGTGTCTTCGATATTTGCAAAATGAGTAGAGGCACCATATGGTTCACGAAGTGACTTGTATTTTTTATAGATCTCTGCAACTTGTGGAAGTTCATTCTCCTGTAATCCCTGACGGTTGGTTCCAGTCTCAAGTTTGAGATGAGTTTTGATAATTTTATTATATTTATCGCCTAATTCCCCCAATAAAGTCAGGCTATGCCTCTCGAAGATTACCGGTTCGAGATTATGTTCAATAACAGCATCAAGTGCCGAAGGAATAGTAGGACCCAAAATCATAATTGAGCGATCCCATCCTGCTTTCCGGCATTTTATTGCTTCTTCAACAGAATGAACCGTTAGATATTCAACCTCTTTTTTACTAATAAGTTCTTTTACTATTTCGGTCAAACCATGGCCGTATGCATTAGCTTTGACACATATTGCAAGAGTCCGATTTCCAGCAAGATTTTTCAAAGAAGCAATATTATTTCCAAGTGCTTTGCGAGACAGTTCTATCCAGTTAAGATAATTCATGATGATAGTTATACGTTTAATCTTCCGATAGGACAACTAAAGTTTTAAATGTTTTGAGTTAAAAAAAAGACCATCGTAAGATGGCCTTTATAAAATTAGAATTCTAAGAATATTAGCAATACTTTTTCTGCATATCTTTAATCTTAATAGCGTGGCCTTCTTCGATGCCTGCCAGTTGGGTAAACATTTTTCTACCGGTATCAGATACACATCGATTGGCAGCTCCCTGAAAAAGATCACGAGCCTCAAGTTCCAGTCTCAGGGCAATATCAAGAATTTCGCTAAAAGAATTTGTTTTAGCAACTTCATCAATTAGGTTTTGGTGTTTCTGACTCATATCTTCGTCGATTTCCGGAAGTCCTTCCTGTCTTAATGCATCGGAAGTGCTGATCCATTTCTCACTGCGAACAAGAGAATCATACTGTCTTTCCAAAATCTGAAAATGCTGTTTTTCTTCGACAGCCAGTTTTTCGAGAATTTCTTTAATTTCACCATCATCAGTTTTTTTTGAAGCTTCTCTGTAAAAAACATAACTGGCAATTTCGGATTGAATGCCTGCGGTGAGGGCAGCCAGAATTTCTTTGTCGGCGGGACTCATAATAACATACCTATAGTTTAGCTAATAATTTTACTTTCAGTTAACCGTTTCAAAACGGTACATATCATAATCAACTCAAAGTTTATATCAATGTTCCTGATAATGAAAGTAATAATCGATTAAAAATCAATATAATCTTCTCCTGTACTTAACTCAGAATTAAGCCTGTCGATAAAGGATATAAGGTAAACATTCTTGGAAGGAAAAAATAAAAATGGGTATCACAGGATTATTCTCAAGTTTTGCTAATAATTTGTTGAACCATTATCAGCAATTGATCAACGATATCAAAAGTCATCAGACTCCAAAACATTATACTCAGTCCACACCGGAGATTATGCCGGGGCAGGTATCTGATGCAAATGTACCCCTGACAGAGGATAGTTATAACTCTCCTGTCAGTCCAACCAATCAGGAAGAAATATCAGGGTTACCTCTGGCACCATCAAATGATACGGTTGATGATGTTGGAAATACCACCATTCCTGCTAGTTCTGATTCTTTTGTTCCATCCGGAGAAGAACCGGAAGTCGGCGAAGATGCGCCAGCTAATATCATGCCTGATGGGACATACAGTTTTAAAAGCTCTTCCCAGTTGGATTATAAATTAAATCTCAGTTTTGATTTGGCCGCTATCAGCAGAACGGTCAGATATCTATCGGAAGGTGATGTTGACCAGGTTGAACAGCTTTCTGCTGCCGGAATGGGTCTCTCGGCTGATTTCGCATTGTCCGGGCATCAAGTGACAAAAACAAGTTTTGAAAATACTGAAGGCTCCAACAGAATGACTGACCATTTACGCGGACGGAACATGAGCCAAATGAATCAGGCCAATGCTTTTATGGCTAATAGCAGGGATTTTAAAGTTCAGTCATTTTATAAAGAAGCTTCGAATATTAGAAATTCATTTGATGTTATGAATCACAACGGTCACAGTCGGACAATTAATAAATTAGCGATGAGATATAATATGGACAGCAGTTTCAGCTTTGCTAATTTGGATAGATTCAATGTTCAGACTCAACAGGTCGCAGATCAGTCGCCAGAGGCACTTGGTGCCTATTTTAATAACACTGGTAATCTGGCTGAAACGGGATCAAATGACCTGATGGCTACTTTCTTTAATGCTGTTGACGGTTACCTTGATCAAGCCGAAGATAATCTGCTTGAAAAAACTGTTGCTTTCTTTGAGCAGGCAGCTGAGGAATTGGGATTTTCTGAACCGATGATTGCTATGGCAAAAGATCACCTGATAAGCACAATTGAAGGATTTTTTGATAGGGTTGATTCTGCTATCAATAAACTTGAATCCAGATTTGTACCGGATCAGATAGTATCTGAACCAGAAGTCGTTGATATTCCTGCTGAAGAAATCATAGATCCTGATGCAGGTAAGGCAGAGACGACAGAGAGTATGGCAATTGCTTAATAATTCCGCTACACAAGTTTAGTAGAGACAGGTCTCAGCCTGTCTCTATAACTATTCCATCTAAGAAATTAATTTCTATTGAGCAGCAGACGAGGACGTCTGCCAGCCACAGTATAAATGCGCCGTCAGGAATCCTTTCCTGACGGTTATTTATTTTGGGCAGGAAAGGATTCCTGCCCACTCGGTATGCAGAGACAGTTGAGAGTATTTCTGTAGGTTAAAATGTACATTAGATTTTATAAGAAAAAGGACACATAGTGCCCCTAATTCGTTGGCATCGAATGCCTTTTTACTTGCCTTTTTGCCTGATTATGGCATACTATCACCAGTATCATGAAAGAAATAGTTGCTAATAATATCGCCCAACTCTACGGCCATATAGCCGATGCCTGCGAAGAATTTGACCGCGATACCGACGATATCACCGTTGTTGCCGTTACCAAAAGACAACCTATTCATTTTATTCAAATGGCTGTAGCTGCCGGACTCCATAATATTGGTGAAAGCAGAGTCCAGGAAGCCGATGAGAAGATAACTGAATTGGGCCAGATTGCCCGCTTCCACATGGTCGGCCATCTTCAAACTAACAAAGTCAAAAAAGCAGTGCCATTGTTTGATGTAATCCAGTCTGTGGATACATTAAAATTAGCTGAAGAGATCAACAAACAGGCCGGTGATGCAAAACTTGATATTGAATGTCTTATCGAAGTCAACTGTTCAGGTGAATCACAAAAATATGGAATCTTACCTGAAGATTGCCTTGAGCTGATCAAAAAAGTACTCCCGATGAACAATATTTCTCTGGCAGGCTTGATGACTATTGGTCCTCATACAGATAACGAAGAGTTAGTAAGAGCTGCTTTTAATAAGTGCCACGAGTTATTCAAGCAGGGGCAGGATATTGTTGGTGATAATTTTGATACTCTTTCGATGGGTATGACCAACGATTTCAGTCTGGCAATTGCTGAAGGATCAACCATGATTCGGGTAGGGACAGCATTATTTGGACAACGCCCTGATCTCTAATGGTGACAAAGCCACTTTATTTCTTCTATAACCTGTTATAACTCTTAGGCTAAGTATCAAAATCAAGTCTCAATAAATTATTGTCTCTCACTTAATTTTTCCCACTAAATCCCGATAAACAGAATAAGAAATATAGTTGTAACCTCAAAAAAAAGTGAGATAAGTATGGACCTGTCTCCCAGTGATATTCGTAATTATGAATTCAATACTCAAATGCGCGGATTTGATAAAGAGGATGTGGCAAGTCTCCTGGAGCAGGTAGCTGTCACTCTCGAAGATTTAAAACAGGATCTTCTCAAAAAGACAGTTGAAATGGATTCACTACAGAAACAGTATGATGGATTAAAAGGGCATGAAGATACAATTAAAAGTGCTGCTATTGATGCTCGCCGTAATGCTGATCAGACAATTAAAGATGCCAAAAAAGAAGCCGATGAACTTCTGGCTGATGCTCAGTTAAAAGGTGAAAATCTGATTCATGATAAGACTCATGAATGCAGGAAGATTGAAGTACAGATTTCTAACCTCAATGATACCAAAAAATCATACCATGCTGAATTAAAAAGCCTGGTAGAATCTCATCTTGTAATGGTTGATGAAGTTGCCGAAGCTGAATTTGAAATTCCTGAAGTTGCAACCACTGACTTTGAAGTAACCGATTCTACTGATGTTACTGCTGATAAGATGGAAACGATTGCAAATAAGATGAGTGAAGATAATTCTGATACTGAGACTCCTGAAGAAAATATTGAAGAAAAAGCATATTCAGAACCGGAAACTACAGAAAAAGCAAATGATAATGTTGATCCTGAACTGGAAAATGCTCTGAAAAACTACCAGCAGGATATTGATAATGGTCCGGAAAATAATGCTGACCCAAATCAACCAATGTTTGGTCCGGAACGGGTTGTTGAAACCACCGCCAAAGCAGAAGATATCCCTGAGGGATTTTTTGTTGAGAATAAGGACGGGATGGACAACTCTACTGATACTGACAAGGTCGAAACTGCTTCAAATAAATCATCGAAAAAAGACCTCAACGAAACCGGTCCGCTCAAACCGGAAGAATTAGCAGAAGAGCTTGATAATGTTGCTGCGAAATTCGATGAAGTTTTGGATGAAGCTGTAAAAACAAAATAGATATCAGTTCCCACCTACTAATTATAAATCGGCATAGGCAATCGGCCTGGCCGATTTTTTTATTAATTTTCTGCTGACTAGGACCGTATTATTGCTATATTTGACATTACGAATAATATAATTTTTTAAAAGGAGACGGCTGATGCAGACTGTCGAAGAGTTTCATAAAATGTTAAAAGAAGCAGTTGACTATATTAAAAGTCAGATCGATTTTAAACCACAAATTGGAATTATCCTCGGAACAGGACTTGGCTCGCTGGTTGACGGGATTGAAATGGTTGGGACGGTTGATTATGATAAAATCCCCAATTTTCCGGTTTCTACAGTTGAATCCCATGCCGGAAGATTGCTTTTTGGCAACCTTGAAGGAAAACCGGTTGTATGTATGCAGGGGAGATTTCATTTCTATGAAGGTTATAGTTTTCAGCAGATTGCTTTTCCGGTTCGTACTATGAAAGCGCTTGGAATCGAAACCCTGATAGTTTCCAATGCTGCCGGTGGCATGAATCCCAATTTCAAACCTGGCGAAATTATGCTTATAAAAGATCACATAAATTTCTTCCCCGGTAATCCATTGATCGGTCCCAATGATAATAACTGGGGTGATCGTTTCCCGGATATGTATGAGGTCTATAACAAAGGCTATCAGCAATTGGCAAAAGATGTTGCTCTTGAACAGGGACTACAAATTCAGGAAGGCGTCTATGTCGGATTGACCGGACCATGTCTTGAGACTGCAGCGGAATATCGGATGCTTAGAGGATTTGGTGCCGATGCGGTCGGGATGTCGACTGTTCCGGAAGCAATAACAGCTCATCATCAGCATAACAAGATACTTGGCTTTTCAATTATTACTGATATGGGATTGCCGGATAATATGCATCCCTGCTCGCTTGATGATGTAATCGGGAATGCTACGGCAACAGAACCAAAACTCCGGGAGCTGATCGCCGGATGTGTCGCAAAAATGTAATGAGTTTTTATTGAGGAATAACAATGAGTACGAATACTAAATCAAAACCAAAGGGAGTCCCGACTCGGGATACTATCGAAGATAAACATAAGTGGGATCTTACTGATCTTTATGAATCGGATGAAGCCTGGGAAAAAGATATTGAGAAAGTAAATCAGCTTGTAGAAAGAAGCAAAGAGTTCGTCGGTAAGCTGGCATCTTCTCCAGAAATAATGTTTACCTGTTTTGAAGTCAGAAATGAATTAAGCATTATTACTGCCAAGCTGTTCCAGTATGCGAGATTAAATCAGGATATGGATAACCGCGTTTCAAAATATCAGGCGATGACCGAAAGAGCCTCACTTCTTTCTTCTAACGCCGGAGCGGCCTTTGCTTTTATTGAGCCTGAGTTGCTTGATATTGATGAAAAAGAACTGATTGAACTGGCATCCAAATTTCCCAAGACCGATGTCTATGATTTATATATCAATGAACTGATTCGATCACGCAAACATATCCGCAGCGGTGAAGTTGAAGAATTGTTAGCCATGTCAACAACGGTTGCCAGAGGTGCCGAATCTATTTTCACTATGCTTGATGATGCTGATCTGAAATATGATTCTATTATTGATGAAGACGGCAATGAGATTGAACTTACCAAACAGAGAGTGGCAAAATGCCTGGATTCATCCGACGGCCGTGTTCGCCGCGATGCCCACAATTCACTTTATTCAGCTTATCAAAAACATCTCAATTGTTTGGGAGCATCATTAGGCTCTTCGGTTAACAAGGATATTTTTTATACCAAAGCTCGTCGATTTGATGACTGCCTGACGAGTTCTTTATTTGGAGATAACATTCCGGATTCGGTTTATCATTCCCTGCTTGATACCACCGAAGCCAACCTTGAAGGATTAAACAAATATACAGCTGTTAGAAAACGGATTTTAAAATTAGACGAAATTCATACTTATGATCTAATGTGTCCATTGTTTCCTGACAATGATTATGAAGTTCCTTACGACGATGCTGTAGCAAACACCCTCAAAGCAGTTAAACCACTTGGTGAAGAATATTGCAAAGCCCTAAAACACGCTTTTGATTCCCGCTGGGTAGATGTTCACGAAACTCAGGGTAAAGGAAGCGGAGCGTATAACTGGGGCAGCTATACTGCCCACCCGTTTGTGCTGATGAATTACAATGGCACCGTTGATAATATGTTCACTCTGGCTCATGAGATGGGTCATGCAATGCACAGTCATATGTCATCAAAAGCGTTGCCTTATTCCAAATCACAGTATTCAATATTTGTTGCTGAAGTTGCTTCGACTTTGAACGAAGGATTACTTCTTTTGGACCTGCTGGAAAAGGCTAAAGATAAATCTGAGAAAGTATATTTGTTAAACAGATATATCGACAACACCTGGGGTACATTCTTTAATCAGAATCTCTATGCCCGTTTTGAATTGATGATTCATCAGGAAGTTGAAAACGGTGGAGCATTGTCACCTGATTTTATGAGTGAACTCTGGAAAGAACTGACCCAGAAATATTATGGTCCCGACCTGACAATGGATGAATTAACTCCGCTTAAGTGGAGCCGAATTCCCCATTTTTATATGACCTATTATGTTTACCAGTATGCAACTTCGTATGCCGCTTCACAGGCGTTGCTGGAGAAATTCATTAATGGCGAAGATGGCATTATTGAAAAGTATCTGGAACTGTTGTCATCAGGCGGCAAGGATTACCCTATCGAATTGCTTAAAAAATGCGGTATCGATATGTCAACTCCGACCCCTGTGGAAGCAACTCTCAAACGTTTCGGCGAACAGGTAGATGAATTAGATAAGCTTGCTTAGCACACTTTGTGTGATTTTTTCACAAGGTATTGAATCGAATAGATTTATTGAGTAGGGCAGGTCCGTCCTCGGACCTGCCTTTCTGTTATTATAGAATTAATATTTCTTTGCTTTCATTTAGATTTTGTTTGTATAATTGGTATTGATTGCAGGAGATCTTTGCTGTGGAAAGTTTAGGTTATTTATTCTTACTTTTAATTGCACTTTCATTCTTAATGCTTGTGTGGTGCGTTGTCGTAGTGATAATATACTTCATCGGTTTTGAGGTATACGGTAAAATTTTTAGAAAACCTGATGTAGGAAAATACAGCACTCATAAAAAGACAATTATATCTGTGGTATTTAGTGTCCTAATTATTACACTGTTAACAATTGTAATGTTTATTTGGCACTCTTATAAAGTTAATGATTATTGGGGTTATAGTGGATTTACTGATTATCGTCGTGTTCCCCTGGAGTATCCTTATGAAATTTCTATGTTTGATGTATTGGAATGTGGTGTGATAACAGTATGGAGCAATTTTGATGAAGACAGCACAAATGTAATGGAACATAGGCTAAAGGGATTAGGATGTATTTGTGAATATGAAAAACGTGGAAATCTAATTGCAGGTTATATAAACAAAAAAAAGTCTAGACCAGAAATAGTTTTGGGCTACTTTATTTTTAATTGTTCTACAGGAATTATAAATAAGTATGATACAATGGAGCGGTTAATTGATGTCTGTGACTCAATTGGATTTAACCCACCCCTTGAATTAAAAACTACAGAAGAAAATTATAAAATGTATTGGGCTAATCCCAGAGATGAATAGTGAGTATTATTATCTTAGTAGGGCAGATCCGTCTTCAGACCTGCCATGAGATGGATCCCCGATCAAGTAGGGCAGAACTCTTTAGCAGCTCTGCCTTTTTTTTAAGTAGGTCGAAAGTCTTGACTTTCGACATTTCTATAATTCAACTTTTTTTAACTTGAACAGTAAACCCACCCTAAAGGATGGGCCACCCGACTACAAAGATGGATCCCCGATCAAGCCGGGGATGACATTGTGTCTTAATCAGGATCCCCATAATTCTGCCATCTATTTTCATTAATTTGATTAAATAAAAAAACCTGGTGATATAAAACCACCAGGCTTTTCCACTAAGAAAATCTTAGTGTGTATACCCCCTTAATGTTATTTCAACAGTATCATTTTCTTCGTCTCGACAAACTTATCAGTAGTCAGTCGATAGAAGTAAATTCCAGTCGAAACTGAGATACCGTTGTTATCTCTGCTGTCCCAAGCCACAGAGTGACTTCCAGATTCCAAAGAACCATTAAGAAGAGTATTTACTCTTTGCCCCATAATGTTATAAATTTCCAGTTTTACGATAGCTGCGCTGGGCAGATTGAAATTAATCTCAGTAACTGGATTAAACGGGTTCGGGTAATTCTGATATAATACAAATTCATCAGGTAATATCTCCTGCTCATTTCTAACCCGATATGCAATTTGCATAACATCAGCAGGAATCATTCCCTCTGGAACTGTTAGCCCCATATTACATTTCAGCAAGATGAAGCTCGCTCTGATATATCTAGCCCACTGACTGCCACAACCCGGACCACCATCATCAGGAGGATCAATTTCTTCATTGATCAGCATATCACAATATGTAATTGCCTGGCTGATTGTACAGCCATCGACTGAGATTTCATGAATCTGACTAACCTTACCGGAAACTACATTTAGCAATAATGCCATCAACTGTGAGTTAGCTAACCGTTTGAGGAATGGTTCATACCCAATGGTGTTACGCATATGGAGCAGTTTTCTCAGGACACGAAGGCTGTCGCTTTGGTCGGCAGGTTGGGGAACATTGTAGAAATCTACCGGATTTATTTCATTGTTATTAAAGTGAGTATTGATAAGACTACAGAACCCAGAGAAATCTTCAATTGTGTAGTCTTTGGAATTATTCTGCAAAGCTTTATGAAGTTGATGCGCCCAGTAACCACGAGAACGTTGCTGAGGAGTTATCTCAAGTTCAATCAATTCAAAATTGAGCTCATGAGCCAAACCTTTAACAGTAATTTCCTGCGACTCTTTAACCGCTTGATAGCCAAGTGGTGAAGAAATAGAAACGCCATAGACACCATTATCTAAACCTGCAAACTGATACCATCCGTTTTCATCAGAAACTGCTGAAGCAATAACAGTGTCGCCGGCATCATAAATATCTACTGGCACCCCAAGTAAGCCCTGTCCTGTGTTGGCTATAAAGCCAGCAATCGATCCGGTATCAAGAGTTGAATAAAGATATCCATTAGGAGGTAAATCTTTAATCAAAATATTCTCTGCGATTGAGATAAAATTACTTTGAAAATAATATAAAAGAGATATAGGTGATTCTGGATTTGCAGTATCATGAGGAATTACTTTGATGTTGTATGAAGCCTGAGGATAATTCTCACCAAAATACAATATTTTATGAGTTGAATCGTATACGTCTTCCAATAAGGGAGTCACAGAATACAAGAATTCATCACTGGAAACTGAATCTTTAGTAATATAATCTCCTAATGAGGTTGTAATTTCAAAATCTGCTGGACACAATCCAACATACATTGAAGGAATAGTTTTTGGTGAGTTTAGATTACTCACACCTATCTGAGAGTATTCACTCTTCCCATAGTGATGTTGATAAGACCAGATATTATTATCATCAGTCGATAATCGAATGGCTCCTTCAAAATTTTCATTGATTTGCTTACATCCATTTGGATAATTTGGGTCATATACAAAGATTGCTTTTTTCCCATTTTCCATTATTGCAGTTCGATAACCCAAAACTACATGACCGCTTCCACCATAAGAAGGTGGCCTGAGATAAATGATTGCATTTTGACCATCTATTATTTTTTCTTCAAAGTCTTCAAAATAGTATTTTAACGCATCTGAATATCCGTTTGAATACTTTGTTAACATTTTAGTTTTTACCAAAGGTGCATCAAAAAGACTATACCACCATTGTGAAATTGAGATGTTTAATGTTGTTGGGTGCCATCTATTTGGCCGTGCAGTTGTCAATGGACAGGTATGATTATATTCAGGATCGTTAGGCTGTAGTTCAATGTCATTTCCTAATATAGGATTTTGACTAGAGAAATAGTATGCAGCTGCGCTCGACATTCCCAAGCAATTACCACCCCAAACTTGATTTGGCCAATTATAAAAATTAAATCCATCTTCTTCTATGTCATATCCTGTGGAATATGTTGTAATTAATTGAGTTGATGAAACACCCCAATTGTTATTACTGTCCATTGCTCTTACGAATAAAGTATGGTTATTATTTTGGAGTGTTCTTAATTCAATAGATACAACTTCATGTGGTTCATTACTTGAATCCCAATTTCCATCATCTGCATTAATATTAACTCCATTACCAACTCCGGGATCTATATCCCAGAAATATTCTACTTTTTCTATTCGTGAATTTCCATAGTTATCATCGCTTACTAATCCATTAAATTTTATACCAGGATAATTATTTACTAAAGAAAACTCTATCTCTAATGGATCTACCACAGGTCCTTCATTATCATTTAGAACCTGAATGAAATCTAATTTCTCAATACTATCATCACCACCCGGACCTGTTACAGTTAATGTTACTGTAAAAGTTCCTGCTGTAGTGTAGTCATGCGAAGGATTTACATCTGTTGATGTATAACCATCACCAAAATCCCAAAGATAAGATGTAATATCGCCAGTTGATTCATCAGTGAAATTAACTGTCAATGGCGCGTAACCAGAAACAGGATCGGCAGAGAAAGCTGCAAAAGGAAGATCAACTGTTTGGCAGGTATTTCTCCAATCCCATGGGATAGCTCCACCTGGATTAGCTGATGGTGTTATGTCCACTTTATTGCTTCCGTCAGCATTCATCTTATAAACATGATTTGAACCACTATTATCACGACTGTAAATTATCTCGCTGCCATCATGTGACCAGATAGGAAATCCGTTATAAATTGAACTTCCTTCATTGGTAATATTGATTTCATTAGTTCCATCAACATTTATCAAATGAATATCTGCACCTCCAAGTGTATTCTGTCTAACAAAGAGAATTTGAGTTCCATCTGGTGATATAACAGGGTAGCTGTCATAAACACTATTTGATGTCAACTGAGTTCTATTGTTCCACAGAATACTATCTCTACCGAGATAATCAGTACCAATTTCAGTTACATATAGCTCTGAAGTAGTATGAGAGTTGGTAGCATTGAGTGAAAATACAATAGTAGCATCATTAAAATCAAAATATGTGATAGCTAAACCTTCAGACCAGAAATTAGATAGTGCTCGATTTTCAGTACCATCAATGTTCATCTCATGCAATTCCCCTCGACCGGAATTAGGACCGGCATGGTACCACCATAATTTATTAGCAGTTCTGAATTGTGGTATAGCATTGCCAAGCGAGCCATAAGAATAATTAGTCAATTGACTAATTCCAGTACCGTCAGCATTCATGATATGAATCTCGCTGCTTCCCGATGGAGTCCCCCAAGAGGTAAAAGCGATTTTGGTCATATCTGGCGACCACCGACCGAACATTGATTTTGGTGGGGTATGGAATGTTGATGTGTCGCTACCATATGAATTCATAATGTGTAACGAATCCGGATAAGCTAATGTACCATTTGAAAACAGAATTTTAGAGCAGGTATCGATAGGTGTCTTACTATCAGTACAAACAGCAAAGTCATCGAGATATATTTCTCCAGTATTGAGATATTGTCCGCCTACACCTGTTAAAACATGATCTAAGGGGGTAAACTCGTAACTTGGAACAGCGTCAATAACAGTTTGATCGTTTACCATTACTGTAATATGTGAATTAATTCCAGATTCATAAAAGATATCAATCTTAGTCCAATCCGTAAGTTCTGATAATTTAATACTACTACTTACAATATATCCAAACATGTTTACATGAAAGTAACCTTGTTCTAGTCCAGGTTGCTCTTTCAAAAACATATTTTGTCCTGAAGGGCCATTCAAATAGACATCAAAATGTCCGGCACTACCTCCACTACCTACAAAGGATGCATCTCGTACCCAGAATGTTATCTGAGCAGTTTCGGTACTAAATGATGGAATTGTCTGCATAAAAGAACCACCACCAGGAGAATGATCAGAACCTTTCATAAAGAGACTCTGATTTCCTGAGTGAGGGTTATCAGTAATATAATCTTTAGTTCCTCGATTGTTATGTAAATCGAAAAACCATTTGTCTTCTAATGGTCCTACTTCAAAATCATCGGAAAAAATAGTTTCGCCAGTGCAGTCTTCTACTATTTCTTCATTTGTTGTATAAAGGATTTTCCCGTCTTGCCAGTCCCATGATCTTTCGTTATATCCAGGAGTATTAGTGATATTATGTTTATCACTTCCATCTACATTCATAATCCAAATATCACTTTGAGTACCATCTTGAAGAGAATAAACAATCTGGTTTCCATCCGGAGAATAGATAGCTGGCCCACAAAACACATTACCTGATTCTGAAGTAAGCTTATCCTCAGCACCAGTTCCATCCAAATGCAATTGGAACAAGTTCATGGGTGGATTATAACCATATGAACCCTCAGCTCGTGTCATGAGAAGTTTGTTGCAATCAGGTGAAACATCCATCATATCATCTTTTTGGCTATTATATGTTAGCTGTTCTTCGGTTCCCATAACATCCGATGGATTTGCTAAACATATTTCTTTTGTGGAGGACGAACTATTGTTTTGCCTGTCATAAAATATTTTTGTATCACAAAATTCAATTCCTAAAGCTTGTTTACCCTGAGAATAAAAATTAGTAATTGGGGTTTTCCCTGATCCGTCGAGATTCATTTCATAAATCTCACTGTGCCCCCTACCCCCTGTCCAGATCCACCAGATCTTTGAAGAACCATTAAATTTTGGTTCTCTCTGCCCGTATTGAGTTCCATAATCAGTCAACTGTAGAATATTACTCCCATCAGAGTTTGCTCTGAATATTTCCGCTCTTCCGGATAATGGTGCTATTTGATCTACAGCAGAAAATACTATCATAGACATATCATCTGACCATTTCGATCCACCAACGCCAGCAGTATTTAGGATTTGAGTCTTATTACTACCATCAGGGTTCATTGTTACAATGAATGATTGACTAAAAATTGGGGTAGTAATGATAGTCAATATTAAAGTGACTAATATTACTCTTAACATGTTGTCCTTCATGATCACTCCTCCAAAAACAAAAGTTGTTTAACACTGATGCATTACACAAATAGTATTAAGGTTTGTACATCTGCATGTATATTTAGCAATAGCTGTGCCGATAGAGATGCGATAGCATAACTGCAAGACGAACAGTATGTTACGCAATTGCAATCATGCTCAAATTCAATGCTTAGTGTAAAATGAACATATCTGGGGATTGAAAGGTAGTGTAGATCTAACTCGTGGTAATATTATAACTTTTGATTAACTTGCGAAGGTTCGCAGGATCAATTTGAAGCTCGCGCGCTGTAGCATTTATATTATTATCTTTTTCATAAAGAATGCTAATGATAAGATTTTTCCTAAACTCAATTGTCTTGTTTGCCAGTGAGGATGCGTTCATATTATTTGAATCTTTTGTGCCCATATATTTTTCAACATCTGCTGCCAAAATTATATCAGAATCTGATAATATCAATAATGATTCTACCGTATCCAGAAGTTGCCTTACATTTCCGGGCCAATCCTGTTGAAGAAAGACTTCGATTGCAGACTGGTCAAAATACTTTGGCATTTGATCCTGCTCAATAGTTAGTTTATCTGTATGCTTTGCAATTAGTTTAGGGATGTCCTCTTTACGATCCCGAAGAGGTGGTAGAATAATTATTATTCCTTTCAAACGATAATATAAATCTTCTCTGAATTTGCCTGTTCTGACAAGCTCTTCCAGATTATGATGAGTAGCACACAGAATCCTGACATCTGTATTTTTTAATTCAGGAGTTTCACCAATTGTTTGAAACTCTCCTGATTCCAAAACTCTTAAAACTTTTGCCTGAGTTGTGATGTCAAGATCACCGATCTCATCAAGAAAAATTGTACCATTATCAGCATACTCAAACAGGCCTTCTCTATCACTAACAGCCCCGGTGAAAGATCCTTTGGTATGGCCGAATAATTCTGATTCAACTAAATCGGGGGATTTATGATTACAGTTAAAAATTACTAATCTGTTATCTTTACGTTTGCTGTGGTTGTGAATAGCTCGGGCTACAAGTTCCTTGCCGGTTCCGGTTTCACCTAATATCATAACTTTTATATTTGAAGGGGCGACTTTTCCTATGATGCTGTAAACTTCCTTCATGAGAGCAGATTTTCCAATCATTCCATAACTGCTTTCCGGATTAAAGGAATCATTAGCATCAGTAGATTTAAGCAAATATGCTCTCAAACCATTTTTTATTGAACGAGTAAGCTTGCTGCTGGCACTTCCCTTTTGGATATAATCAAATGGTTTTTCTTCTTTATCAATATGGTCTTCAGAATATTCACCGGGAAATCCGGTATGAAATATTATTGGAATATCAGGTTTGATTTTCTTTATCTCCCGAGAAGCCTCAATGCCATCCATCCCGGACATTTTAATATCCATTACAACTACGGCAATATTCTTATTTTCATTTACTTGTTTGATTGCTTCAGCCCCAGATGGTGCTGTTATAATATTATAATCATCTTCAAGAAGAAGAACTAATCCTTCAAGAACATTTGTATCATCATCAACAAGTAAAATATAATATTCAGGATTAACCATGTGATTCCAGATCTCCGCTACTGATTTTCATAGTAACAGAAAATATGCTCCCTTTTTTTTCTCTGCTCCGGACTATAATACTACTATCGTACATTTCCAGTATTTTTTTAACCATTGCTAAGCCAATACCTGTACCGGTGCTTGGCTTGGTTGAAAAGAATACATCAAAAATTTTATCAATATTTTCATCGGGAATACCACAACCATTATCGGCGATACTAATAGTTAAGATATCATTACTAATTCTTTTTTCAATAATGATTTCTGGTGATTTAACATTCTCCAGGGCTGCAATAGCATTCAAAACAAGATTATTAAAAACCATAAACAGTTGATCTTTGTTACCGGTAATTATTACATCAACCTTATCATTATTTTTTAATCTGATTTTTTTTTCTGCTATTACAAATTGGTTTACTTCGATTACATTATTAATAACATCGTTAATATTAACTACTTCTGTTTTTCTTTGTGAGTCCAGGCGAGTATATTGTGTTATCAGTTGAGTAAGATCAACAGCTCTTTCAATAGCTCTATCAGAAAAATTGGCAAGTGATAACATTTTGTCAGAATCTTTTTTTGGAGAAAATATCAACTTGTTCAATGCACTCCTTGCCGGCGAAAGAGCATTTCTTATTTCATGAGCAAAACCACCGGCAATGTCTTTTGCCTGGCGGAATTTTTCCTGAGCTACAATTGTTGCCTGGGCTTTATGTAAAGCTTCATGAGTCGACTCAAGCTCTCTTTTTTGCTTTGAAATTATAGAAAGATTCTTTTTTGTACGGGTACGATAGAAATTCACAACTATCAATCCAACCATAAGACCAGAAAGAGCCATCAACACATAATCCTGATTGCGATGGTAAAAGACTGTAGTAAGTTCAAAACTGGTTTTCTTCTTTATGTAGCCAATATAGAAATGCAAATGTTCAGTAATTATATAGGCAGTTAAATTGCCTAATGTATCATATTCCATTGGAGCAAAACTCCCGCCATTAAATGGAAATTGTAATAGTTTTTTTAGATTCTTATCATACAAACCATCGGTAAAGACATAAACAGAATCTTTTTCTCCGGTAATGCTGTATCTGCCATAATAATTCATAGTAAATTCCAATGGATCGGTTTCGTTTATTAAATTCAAATTGCAGTCATATATTTCAATGTTCTTTTTACTAAAAAGTACAAACAATCTGAGTTCATTGTTATTCCCATATCTCATAAGCCACATATGAAGAGGTGTGCTTTTAATATTTGTACTTCCTAAAATATTTCCTTGAACATCAATTCTTGACAAAAGATATTCATCACTACTTTTAGATATTGTGGAATCAGAATATTCAAAATCCAGGTAATGAGTTATAAAATATTCACCCACATTTTCTGATTTTATCAACGCAGGTTCTCTATGACCATAATGACTGGAGAGGGTGTTGACTAGAAAGTTTCCCTTGGTATCAAGAATGGTAAAATACGAATAATAGTCATTATATATTGAGTCCTTAAATCCATTCGCAGAGTTTCCAGTGGTAAATAATATCTTAGAGTTTGAATGATGTTCATAAACTTGAAAGTAAATAGGTTTTATCCCACTGGATACTTCATTTACCCACTTAATCTCCAGAGTAATAAAATCAATACAGAATAATTTTCTAAAATTTCTTTGATCATATACATGTAAGAATATTTCTTTTGACCCATCCCTGTCACAATCACCTACATATAATACATGAGCATATGGGATTAAGGGGTTCTCATCTGAAAATTCTTTTCCATAAAGTGGTTTATATTCAATTGAATCTGTATCAACAAATAGTTTAAAGGCATAAATAGAATCATCATTATGACAGACGCCAATAATATAAGTACTACTGTCACCAATAAAGGTATATGATTTCCAAATTGTTATAACGTGTTTTATAGGATCATCATCGGTCACTTCAAAATCTGGGAATGTTCTGGGGGTAAACATTGAATTAAATCCTCTGTTCGGTGGAGGATTATTGGATAGCATTATAAGCCCATCTTTTTTATTTAGTATGGCAGGTCTTATAACTTCAATAAGATTATTCTCAGGATACGAACAGTCTTGAGCAATATTCACATCCCGTGCTTCTATTGATTTATATGGCAGATATGCAGTATCTACTGAAATTTCAATATCAATTTTTTCAACTGCAGAACTAAAATCATATATCAAAAGAAAAATAAAAAAGATTATAACATTTACTTTTATCATTACCCAATATCTCTTTGTTAATACAGAACAAAATACTGAAAGGTGAAATTTAATTTCAGATGTAATTAAAGATAATAATATCTATTGTCAAAATGATTTTTTACACCAACAATTGAATAACATTGGGTTCATTTACATTAATAGAATCTTAAATTATCTAATGTAAAAAGCCCTTTATGAAATATTTACAATTTATTAGGTAAAATTAAATAATCAAAAACTCTTTTTTTACTTGAATAATTGAGTTTATGGCTCTATATATAGCTGATATAATATTTATCTATCAATGAAATTACAACAATCGCGGAGAATATATGAGTTTAGAGCAAGGACAAAAACTTGGCCCTTATGAAATAGAAGCTTCGGCTGGTGCCGGTGGTATGGGTGAAGTTTATAAAGCCAAAGATACACGCTTAGACCGGACTGTTGCTATTAAAGTTCTTCCAAAAAGTACATCTATTAATGCTGATCTCAGAGCCAGGTTTGAACGTGAAGCCAAAGCGATATCAAGTCTGAACCATCCTAATATTTGCATCCTCTATGATATTGGTCATGAAGAGGGAATTGACTTTTTAGTTCTGGAATATCTTGAGGGTGAAACTTTATCAGAAAGAATTAAAAGAAGCCCCCTCGATTTAAAAGAGGCATTAAAAATATCATCTCAAATAGCAGACGCTCTTGATAATGCTCACCGCCAGGGATTGGTACATCGCGATTTAAAACCGGCTAATGTTATTCTTACAAAAGAAGGAGCCAAGCTTCTCGATTTTGGTTTGGCAAAACTTCAGATTTCAGGCGGCATTGTTGATGGTATTAGCGGTATAACCCAAACTACTCCGTTGACAGGAACGGGAACGATAATTGGCACAATTCAGTATATGGCTCCGGAACAACTCGAGGGTAAAGAGGCCGATGCTCGTAGTGATATTTTTGCATTTGGGGCGGTAATGTATCAGATGATAACCGGGCAGCGACCCTTCGATGGCCAGAGTCAGGCTAGTTTGATTGCTGCTATTATAGAAAGAACTCCACCAAATGTGTCATCAGTAATGCCAATGATTCCTCCGGGAATTGATCGATTAGTAAAAAAATGTCTGGCAAAAGATCCTGATGATCGCTGGCAGTCAGCCAGAGATTTAGCCGATGAACTTCGATGGATTTCTCAGTCAGGTTCACAGGCTGGAATACCGGTTCCTCTTTCGGCTCGAAGAAGATTTAGAATGCGCCTTAGCTGGACAGTGGCAGCAGTGGCAATTCTTATTGCCGGTTTTTATTCTTTTATGTGGTACACTCAGCCTGAACCAATTGAAAATGTAATTAATTTTGGTGTCACTATGGGGGCAGAGATAAGATCGTTGTCTTGGCCGCAGCTTTCACCAGATGGTAAACATATCGCATTTAAAGCGACTGATACTGCTGGGAATACAAAGGTCTGGATAAGATCCATGAATTCTCGTCAGGCTCGCCCACTTGCCGGAACCGAGGGAGCGCTTCGTCCGTTTTGGTCTCCGGATAGCCGTTACCTTGCTTATACACAAGGGCGAAATCAACTGAAAAAAATTCCCATCAACGGCGGTCCACCTCAATTGATCGGTGAATTTGATAGAGCTGCCGACGGGACCTGGGGTACAAAAGGAATTATACTGTTCGATGGTAATGCCACTGATTCTATTTCGCAAATATCTGCAAGTGGGGGAATGGCGACACCTGCCACAGCTATAGATAGAGAGAGTGGAGAAGTTTTTCATGCCTGGCCGGAGTTTTTACCGGATGGTGATCATTTTCTATATCTTAGCTCAACCGATTCCTCTTTTTCCGAGAACAAATATTTATTATGTATTGGCTCATTAAATTCAAATGAGATTATTAGATTATTCAAAGTATCTTCAAAAGTAGAATATTGTTCACAGGGATTTATACTTTATGTCAGAGATAAAATATTGTTAGCTCAGGCTTTTGATGCTGATAAATTGGAAATTACTGGTGAACCAATCCCTGTAGCCGAGGATGTCGCCCGGATGGCTGCTTCCGCAGTCTCTTATTTTTCTGTTTCAAATGAAGGAACTCTGGTTTATATGAATTCTAATGCCTCGGCCAATAATGAACTTATATGGGTGGATCGCAGTGGGGAATTTTTGTCACGCATTGGCGAACCGGGAAAATATGGCGATATTGCCTTATCCCCCGATGGCAATAGACTTTTATATGCAGTCGAAAATCCTCAAACCGAAACTAAAGATTTTTGGATGTATGATCTCAGGCGAGATGTTACATCAAGATTTACTTTTGAGGATGGCATTGAATTTGGTGCCACATGGTCATCAGATGGATCTAAGATTTATTATAACAACGGAAGTTTTCCGACAATTAAAAAATATGTAAAATCATCTAACGGCATTGGCGAGTCAGAACTTATACTAGATTCTATAAAGTATCTAAGCATCCTCTGTGACATAAGTAATGACGGAAAAACAGGCAGCCTTATAACTGCAGCTGTAAATAATCCGGATATCGAAATGGTTGACTTAACTACAAATGATCCACCCTATCCAATTGTGAAAACACCACAGGATGAGTTCGTTGGTCGCTTCTCTCCCGATGATAAATATCTTGCCTATATTGTACAGGAATCTAATAGAAGTGATCTGTATGTTCGGCGACTGGATGAAACCGGAGGGAAATGGCAAATTTCCAATTCGGATGTTAGAGGATATGTCTGGGGGCCTGATGGTAATGAAATTTTATACATCAATAGTGATTGGGAAATGATTTCAGTTCCGTTGAGTTATACAGGTGGCTTTTATATCGGATCACCAAAAACTCTGTTTACAAATAGAATCTCCCTTGATGATGAAATAGGATTGAGAAGAATAGATATCACACCCGACGGTAAGAGATTCCTTTTGGTTTCCGCTCTGGATGATGAAAAGATTCCGGAATTTAATGTTGTCCTTAACTGGCATAAAAAACTCGAAGAATATTAGCCGCGAAGCCAGTGGAACGTCCACAGCGTGTGGAGCGTCCACAGCGAAACCAGACGCTTAGTGAATGTATGTCAATAAATTCGAGAGTAGGGCAGGATCCTGAAGCGATCCTGCCATTACTTTGAAGCTTACCATAAATGCAATATCATTGCGTACGTGGACTATCCATCATACCAGACACAATGTTTCTCGCAAAATACACAAGGTGTGCGCTTTGCGGAAATAGCCACTACGTGGCTAGAATTCTATTGCTGCTTGTAACCCAATCTGGTTGTTGTCAGTTTCAGTATTGCGATCACCTTCATCAAAAATGGTATATTCTGCTTTAAAAGCAACTTTGGAAACCGGATAATATGTAAATCCAAAAGCTATCTCTGTTAAATCTTTGTCTGTCGGTTTTCTACCAAGAGCAGCTCCGTTGTCAAGATAATCAAGATTTCCATAGCGTATAGTAGGACGGAATTTCTTATCAATCAATTTTGATACCTGAACAAAATAACCGGTCATATCGCCATCTTGCTGAATATTACCCAATGTATCTTCCGCAGGATTTTCTGATTTGGCTGTTGTATATTCGCCATAGATATCAACAATGTCAGTCTTCACAAGTAGATGACCACCGAGCATGGAAAGATTGTAATCACCGTTTTCATCCCAGGCTCCCTGATATCCTGATCCGCCTAATTCAATAATATCCTGAATTACAAAACTTACTCGACCACCAAAGGCGAGTTTTTCATTGTTGTCGCGGTAATGACGGCTGCTTCTGAGATTCTTTCCGTCTCCGAGTCCATTGATAGCATATAGATCAAATAAGACTGAATTTTTATTATCCAATTTTAAATATCCGTTCAAATCCACCCCAACATCTTTCCAGGCACTCACTCCAAGTTCGCGTGACATTTGGGGCCGAGTGATTATCGGGTTGGCAATCGGATCATGGAAATCATCAAAACGATTAAAAGGTGTCAAAAAAGAACCTACTTTTAAGGCAATGTTAGGTATGAACCAGTAATTAAGATAGGCCTGTTCTACAAAAGTATTGTCACCTTTACCACCATGTTCAAGTTCAAACTCACCCATGTATTCGATTTTCTCATTTAACCATCCGGAGAGATGAACTGCCAGATAATGGATATCAAAATTCTTGTTTTCTTTTTCAGTGGCAAAATATTCTGTGTAAAGATAGCCGCCAATAACCGGCCCGCTTGTTTCATTATCTTGGCCATTATCAGAACTATTATTGACCAAATAATTAGTAATCGCTTCAGATTCTCCAGAACTCAAAGCAGCTTTAGCCCGCATTGTACGAACTAATCCCGGCCATTCCTTGGCAGAATAATCCGACGGCTTGTAAGATTCATGGCATCGCCCGCATTTTTGTTCATAAAGACCTTCTTCAGTCTGGGTCATGGTGACACTGGCGGTAGAGAAGTAGACGAGTGCGATTATTGGTAAAATCCATAAAAGCTCAAACCTAAAACCTCGTTTTACTTGTTGATCATTTACATTTCTGTTATCCATTGAAATTCTCCATTATCTGTATTCTATTGTTATTTAACATCTTAAGTGCATCATTCAGGTTTCATAGGCTTTCGCTTACATAACTCAATTTCATTTACACACCCTAAATGAAATTGACATTCATTTTCATTTAGGAGGATATAACATACAATACTGATATTGTCAAGATTATTTTTTTAAATATTATCAATTATTCGACAAAACCATTTAAGAGATGATTAAATTGACAATACTCACCAATTATTCTATATTATTATTAATCTCTTAGCGAGGGGAAGCCAGTGATTAAAAAAAATAACAATTTTAATTTTCCATCTATGTTATTTGTTTTGAGTCTGATATTATTTCCTTTTTCAATATCTGCTTTTAATCTTCAGGTTGAAGAATCTTATGATATTCCCGGATTGACAGACCCTATCGTTGCTCTGGATTTTAATACTGGTAATGATAATGGCAATCTTAGGATTGCAGCGACAGACGGTTCAAATATTGTCGTTTACTCAACCAATACCGATGAATTAATATTCTCAACGACAATTGATCCTAATTATAATATAACTCATATTATATTCGATGACGTCAATCGCGATCATGTTCCTGATATTGTAGTAGGGGCTGAAACAAGATGTTACTATGAAGATTTTATTTGCTCTACAATGGTTCAAATTTATGATGGAGCAGTAAATTTTCAATCAGTAGACTATAATATTTATACCTCACATACTTCTCTATTGTCATCAATTCATACAGATTTGAGAATGCTGGAGAGCCTTGATTGGGATAGAGATGGCTATAATGAATTGCTTATATCTGTAGACTCACTTCTTGTTGCATACTATCCAGTTTATGGAAATATTTTTGAAGAAATTGTTGGAAAAACCTATTTTTATAATTCATTTCCGGACTCATTATTAGACTTGGATCTCAATAAGTATCTGATATCAAAACCAATTCAGCTGCCCTTTAATATGGGTTCAAATACTATGATCGCCACCAGACATAGAGGATATTATACCGATATTGGTGATGATGTAAAAGATATTGAGCATACCGGAGTTCTGATAAACAATGCCGGGTTGATTTCTGAGCTAGCAAGTAAAGCCCAACCTGATTTTTGCGGTATTGGATATAGAGAATATGTGGACAATTTCTCACCACAATGTCTTATCAGTTTAGGTGGTGAAGATTTAATTCCATCAATTATAAGTACCTACAATTGGTCACAATTTTGTGTTGGTGGAATTAGTGAACCGGAATTTTGGGATTCCTCCGGATCAGAGATAACTATGCACCAAATCATTTCTGTCGATTCTACCGAAGAAATCTGGACTGTTCCTAATAATGGTTATTATGATTTGGTTTATGATACAAGTTTTCCAGGTTATTTCTTTGGGATATCAAGTGGTGACAATAATGCAGTTCAATTTTATGGAATCGACGGTTCTATTCATGACGAGAGCCAATCGCTTGGTCCGGGGATGAAATTTTGGGATGACCCATATTATAATGGATCAACAAAATTGATAGTTATCGAAAACAACAATGTAAAAATATATGGTCATGATTTCGTTACAGATATAGCTGATGATACTGATGAACATATGTTACCCGCCAACTTCACTCTTCTGCAACCATTTCCCAATCCTTTTAATGCAACCCTGTCAATCCCATTAAAGCTTAACAAAAAAGCCCATACTACAATTGAAGCATTCAATTTATTAGGCCGGAAAGTTGAAATTATCTACGAAGATAATCTTCAGCAGGGCGAGCATAATATTTCCTGGAATGCCAACAAATTCTCATCGGGGATATATCTCATAAAAGTTACAGTTGATAATCAGGCCAAATCAGCAAAAGCAGTACTGCTGAAGTAAAATACTTCGCTTCTATAAAAATCTTTACAAAACTAACCGATTTTGGTAATATAATAAGCTACAGGCGAAGCCTGTTTTATTACATATGATGGGAAATATTAATTTGGTAACAATTTGACCCTGATGTCGATATGAGGTTGTAAAAGAGAAATTAAAATGAGTTTTGATACGCTAAAAGATAATTTTTCGCTCTCCAAAGCCGAAGAAAAGATACTGGAATACTGGGATCAGCACGATGTCTTTCATAAGTCGCAGGATGCTGCCAAAGATCGTCCCCATTTTGTATTCTATGAAGGTCCTCCTACAGCCAATGGCCGCCCCGGCATTCACCATGTAATTTCACGTACGGTTAAAGATCTCATTTGTCGTTTTCAATATATGAAAGGGATGCGGGTTGACCGCAAAGGCGGTTGGGATACTCATGGCTTGCCCGTTGAGATCGAAGTTGAAAAACAACTCAAACTGAAGTCCAAAAAGGAAGTGATTGACTACGGCATAGGCAAGTTCAATCAGAAATGCAAAGATTCAGTCTTTAAATATCTCGATGACTGGAATGTAATCACCCGCCGTACCGGTTATTGGCTTGACCTTGACAATGCTTATGTCACTCTGAAAAATGATTATATCGAAACGGTCTGGTGGATCCTCAAGAATTTCTATGATAGAGATTTGATTTATAAAGGTCATAAAATCGTTCCCTTCTGCCCCCGTTGCGGCACCGGATTATCCAGCCATGAAGTGGCACAGGGATATGAAGAAGTAAAAGACCCGTCAATATTTATCAAAGTCAAAGCAGCTGATGATGATTTTTACTATCTCGTCTGGACAACTACCCCCTGGACGCTTCCTTCAAATGCTGCCCTTTGCATGAAACCTGATGCCGACTATGTTATGGTTGAACATGAAGGTGAAAAACTGGTTCTCGCTGAAGCATTGGTTGAAAAAGTATTGGGTGAACCAAAAGAAGCGATTAAGAAATTCAAGGGAAAAGACTTCTTAAAGAGAAAATACAAACCACTTTTTGATTTTTTTAAAAAGGATCAGGATAAAGCTTACTTTGTTGTAAATGCTGATTTTGTCACTCTTGAAGATGGTACCGGGATTGTTCATGCTGCTCCCGGATTTGGTGCTGATGATTATGAAATCGGCAAAGAACATGGGTTGCCGGTTTTTCAGGCTATCGAAGCCAACGGTATTTTCAAAGATCTCGCCGGTCCGTATGCCGGGATGTTTATCAAGGATGCCGATCCGCTAATTACCAAAGATTTGAAAATTGGCGGGAAGCTTCACAAAAAAGAACAATACGTTCATAATTACCCTTTCTGCTGGCGTTGCCATTCTCCATTAATTTATATCGCCCGACAGTCGTGGTATATAAAAACGACCCAGTTCAAAGAGCAGTTAATCAAAAATAGTAATGCCATAAACTGGTATCCCGATGAAATCCGCACCGGACGCATGCTCAACTGGCTGGAAAACAATGTTGATTGGGCCTTGTCGCGCGAACGGTTCTGGGGAACGCCATTACCAATCTGGACATGCGACAGCAATGAATGCGATAAGATGAAATGTGTCGGTTCAATTGAACAGCTTCGCAAAGAAGGGATTGATGTTCCCGAAGAAGTTGACCTTCATAAGCCGATGATGGATGATGTTAAGCTAAAATGCGACTGCGGCGGTACCATGACGCGCGTTCCGGAAGTTATCGATGTTTGGTTTGATTCCGGGGCGATGCCCTATGCTCAGTGGCATTATCCTTTTGAAAATAAAGAAGAGTTTGAAGCAAAATATCCGGCTCAGTTTATTTCTGAGGCCGTCGATCAGACAAGGGGCTGGTTTTATTCATTGTTAGCCATTTCGACAATGCTTTTTGATAAACCACCATTTGAAAATGTAATCGTTCTGGAATTTATTTTAGATAAGTTGGGCAAAAAGATGTCCAAGCATGTCGGCAATGTTACTGATCCTTTTGAGTTGTCTGACAAATTCGGAGCTGATCCTATCCGTTGGTATCTGGTAATGAATTCCAATCTCTGGATGCCGACAAAGTTTGATGAAGAAGGCCTCAAAGAAGTTATCCGAAAATATTTTGATACCCTTCGCAATACCTATTCTTTCTTTGCCCTGTATGCCAATATTGATAATGTGACCGAACAGGCAGTAAAAGCCGGACAATCTGTCGAAGAATATCTTGAATCCAAAGCAGGCGAACCGGAAAGATTCGATCTCTGGATAATGTCCCGTTATAACAGCCTTATCAAAGAAGTATCAAATAATTTCAGTGAGTATAAAATTACCAGTACGGTCAGGTCGATTCAGAGTTTTGTAATCGATGAACTTTCCAATTGGTATGTCCGCAATAACCGCAGACGTTTTTATGCCAAGGATGAAGATCCATCTAAGATGAGAGCCTATTTGACTCTCTATAGAGTTTTGGTTGGCGTTTGTCGTCTGACAGCTCCGGTTACACCGATGGTATCAGAATTTATATGGCAGGAACTGGTAAATATTAATAAGAGTGCAGATAATGGAAATCTTTCTGTTCACATGGCTGGATATCCTGCTTTTGATGAGAGTCAGATTGATAAGGAACTCGAAGTGACAATGGGACTCACCGAGAAAATAGTTTCTCTTGGCAGAGCGGCGCGTACACATAAGAGCTTAAAAATTCGCCAGCCATTATCGCAACTTCTGGTGTCGCTTCCGGAAAATATGAGTATGGATAAATTCTCCGGTTATTTGAACATCATTAAAGATGAGCTAAACATAAAAGAAATCGCCGGAGCAGAAGACCTGGACAAGTATGTAACATATTCAGCTAAGCTCAATTTCAAAACGGCTGGCCCCAAACTTGGCAAAAAAGTCAAAGCTACAGCTCCATTAATTGCAAAACTTGAAAATGAGACGGTGATGCAATTTGCCAAAAAGGGTGAGTTGGTTATTAGTGTTGATGGTGAAGATATCACTTTGACCAGTGAAGAAGTGATTATAAATCGCAACGAACGGGATGGTTATGCCGTAGAAAATGATGGGGAAGTAACTGTTGCTCTTGTGACGGTGTTAACTCCGGAATTGATCGATGAAGGTTTTGCCCGTGAAGTTGTAAATAAAATTCAGAATATGCGAAAAAGTTCTGGATTTGATGTTACTGATTATGTTACTGTAGTAATAGGTTCTGGTGATCGCCTTAAAAATGCTGTCACAAACCATGAAGAGTTTATCCAGCGAGAAACGCTGGCAAACAGTATCAGCTTTGCCGATGATGATAAAGTTAATAACGGAACTGAGTGGAACATAAACGGTGAGAAGGCATCAATCGTTGTCGCCAAAGCATAAAGATAGGAGTTCCGTATGAGAACACGGGACAAGGATATGTTTCGGAAACTGCTGCTTACCAAGAAAAAAGCGATGCTTGAGGATATGGGGCATCACATGGATTCGCAGGTTTCGACTACTATCAAAGAATCCACAGGTGATATTTCGTCTTACTCGTACCACATGGCTGATCAGGGAACTGATGCTATGGAGCGCGAAAAAGCCTTTATGTTTGCATCTCGATCCGGTCGTCTGATTTACCACATTGATGAAGCGTTGCGGAGAATCGATGACAATACTTACGGCAAATGTGCTGTCTGTAAAAAGGACATTAACCGCAATCGTTTGAAAGCTGTACCTCATGCAAGAATGTGTATCGAATGCAAGTCATCTGAAGAGGAAAAAAGACCTGGACGCAAAAAAAAATAACACCCTGATCTGGTCATCGGTTATTCTGGTTGGAGTTATCTTATTTGATCAGATTACCAAAATATGGGCCGTAGGTAAACTTGCCGGAGAATCATCGATTGAGGTGATGGGACGGTTCTTTATGTTCACCCTCGTTTATAACGAAGGGGGAGCAATGGGGACTAATTTTGGCTCATCCAACTACTACCTGATCTCTTCAATGATTATTCTATTGTTTGTCTTTTATTATATCTATGCCAACCGTCAGAATGCCAGTTTTGCCTACCCGATGGCTTTTATAGCCGGAGGAGCGATTGGCAATATTATAGACAGGATACGTCTGGGGCAGGTGATTGATTTTCTGGATGTTGATTTTTTTGATATTAGAATCGGTGATTTCATTCTTCAACGATGGTGGACATTTAATATTGCCGATGCCGCCATTACCTGTTCGATAGTCTATCTTGTGATTTATATGCTCTTTTTCCACAAGGTGCAAGAAGACAAAACCCCATCACAACCGGTGGTTTAGATTATCATTCTATAGATTTTAAAATATTCCGTGCTCGTTGGTAACCTTCCTGCTCATAAACAGGCTAAGCCTGTGTCATCCCCGGCTTGATCGGTTTCCATCTTTTTAGAATAAGCCTTATGAACTGAGTGTCAGGTCACACCCCCATAAATGGAGCCAAGACCTAACACAACTTATAAATACACCTTGTGTGATTTTCCACAGCGAGTTGTATCATGATTATTTTATGAAATAAAAGAGTCAGGAACACAGGTCTCCTGACCTACTCAAAGAATTATGACTTTACCTCGGTAAAATATATCTTATCAATCTTCAAACCGGCCCAGAAAGTTCTGATTTTTACATCCGGGAAATCCTGATGGACTCGTTTTAGCGCTTCTACCAAATCTTCTTTTTCTTTTACAGGCAAATCAGCATCAGGGTAATGTTCTTTGTGGCCCTTATACCAGAGGCAGTCTTCGTGATTTATGAAAATCAATTGTTTAAGCCCGGCTTCCTCGATAAAAAATCTGATCTGATTATAAAGCCCCTCAAAATTAACTTGTAATGTTTTTTGAGATCCAAAAGGATGGATAGCACCACCCAATACAATAGGAGCATATTGTTTGATATTGAGTTCATTGGTGACAAAATTTTTAAAGGCTGTTTGAAATCTCGGGTCGGCACAATGGATAACCATCGTATCAAATTTTCTAGTATCTAAATCATAATCAGGTGAATCACCTGATGTAATATTATCTGGTTTTAATTCCTTGAATTTGTTATAGCTCATATCCTCTTAACCTCCATAGCTGATATTATATGTTTACTGAATATGCAAAATTGGTACAGATAATTCAATAGCAGTTTAAAAAATAATTGATTATATTAAACATAATAGTCTATAATATAGTCTAAGTATCAATACCCTCATCGTTGACAGACATAATAGTACAAAATCATTGAGGAGGAATCATGAAGTTATTTGTGAAAGTTTTACTGCTTATTATCATCTCATTTGCAATTTCTATGATGACGTTCAACAGCTTACTTGCCGAGGAGGAAAAGATCCCATCACCGGATGATTTTATTGCGGTAGAAGTTATGCCGGAGATGATTTACGAAGAGCCCCCTGTCTATCCTGAAGATGCAATTAAAGAAAGCAAAGAAGGAGTTGTCTGGATTAAAGCCTTTGTAAGTAAAGAGGGTGATGTTCTTAAATCAATTATTGGCAAGAGTAGTGGGGTAAAAGAATTAGATGAATCAGCATTAGCGGCATCAGTAAAAAACAAGTTCAAACCAGCTATTCAAAATGGCAATCCAATTGGAGTTTGGGTCACTTATAAAGTTGATTTTGTCACAACCGAAAAAGTTGAATTAAAAATGCCTGACCTTGACGTTCCTGAAAAACAGGAAGTAGATATAATGCCGGAGATGGTTTATGAAGAAAAACCGATATACCCCAAAGAAGCGGTTAAAGATAATGTAGAAGGAGATGTCTGGGTTAAATCATTGATTGGTGAAGACGGGTTAGTAGTCAAAACAGAGATACATAAGTCTTCAGGAAATGAACTATTAGATAAAAGTGCTTTAAAATCAGCCAAGGGATGTAAATTCACGCCAGCGATAAAGGATGACAAACCAATCAATGCCTGGGTTACATATAAAGTAGGCTTTGTAGTTTCAGAAGAAAATTGCGAATAATAGTCTGATAAGTATTCTGGTTTTGTGGGCGGCACACGACCCCGTGTGCCTCAATAAAAAGATAGTATCTGCCAGGCACAAGAATAGAATATTTGATATTCCAGGTGAGTAATTTAGTTGCTTGAATATTGATCCTGTTCTATTTAAATGTGTATCAAAATTATGGAAAGTTATCTGGTTTTAATGAAATAAAAATAATGAGATACCATTGAAGAACCATCATCTTGTTTATATACTCGGATTTTACCTACTGATAATATCTGTTTTCAGTTATCTCCGTTCTGATTCTACAACTCTCATGTATTCGGCAGGTATCTTTGGAATTATCACTTTAGTAATCGGTCGATTCTTATTACGAAAAACCAACCTGATATTTGTAATAGCAATAAACTGGATCGGATTTCTTGCCCTGTTGAATACCAGTCTGACATTTTTGCGTATTCTTTATCCTGATAACAGCATCCCCGGATCAGAATTGATTTATGGTTCGATGACATTTTTGGCTGGGATAATTTTATTATTTCTTATCGTAGATAAAACCCGCATCAGCTATAAAAAACAAAAATAAAAAAGCCGCCTTTTAACAAAGCGGCTTTAATTATTATTTCAATAATGTAAATTATTCCATATTACATGAAGGAGGTGCATTACCACCTTTAAAGACGTAATTTACAAGGTAAGTCAAATCAGCTACATTAATCAACAATCCACCGCCACCGTCCATACCATCAACATTACCTTCTTCCAGGCAAGGTGATTCTATTCCCCCTTTGAAGATATAATTTACCAGAAATGTCAGATCAGCAACATTAACAGGAATGCCTCCGCTAATGACTCCATCGGCATTACCCCGGTTTAGACAACAATTATCACAAACATCACCAACACCGTCATCGTCAATATCCGCCTGGTCAGGATTGAAATTTTCTGGACAGTTATCACAGGAATCGGCATAAGTATCTTCATCTATATCTGCCTGATCAGGATTATAAGTTTCCGGACAGTTATCATCAGTACAGGTATTAGATGCATAGCCCGGGTCTCCAAAACCATCACCATCAGTATCGGTGCATTCATCACAGACATCCCCGATACCGTCATTGTCAGCATCAAACTGATCGGGATTGCTTAAGCTGGGGCAGTTATCATCGGGACAAGCATTACCCATAGCATCAGGATCTCCAAAACCATCGCCATCGGAATCATTACAATCATCGCAGGCATCGCCTAAACCATCGTTGTCGGCATCAGCCTGATGAGAATTTGAAACATCGGGACAGTTATCATCCGGACAGGTATTCATGGCGTAACCCGAATTACCATAGTTATCGCCATCAGTGTCGGTGCATTCATCACAAAGATCGCCCAATCCATCATTGTCAGCATCGAGTTGATCCGGATTATTTACACCAAGGCAGTTATCACTAATATCACAGATATAATCACCATCGCCATCATCACAACTATCTACTCCAAGGAATGCGACTGCTGGATCTCCTAACAGGTTTGTTTCATAATAACACCAGCGCATACAGCTTTCATTGATGCGATAGAGATTTTCTTCTTTGGATTGGTGATTTGCTGCTCCCAAGCGAGTTTTTGCTTCAGCCGGATTATAAACTGCATCAAAGAATTCACGGCAGAATCTTTGGGAAGGTCCATCAGTACTTTCATGTGATCCCCATCCGTAGCGGGCATTCATAACCAGAGCAAAAGCGGCATAATCACTTTTAATTGTCATGTACTCAGCATAACCATCAGTTTCGTCAAAGCGGCCTGAATAGCATGCCTGAGAATACAAGAAGAACAGTTCTGTATTTGTAAAAGCGTTCATTATTCCATTGCTGGTGTATTTCATAGCATAGCCGGTACTGCCATGACCAAAATGGTTAATGATATGAAGACCACTATTTACGCGATTAGCTAATTCTGAAGTTGGCCAGTCATTATAAGTCCAGTCGCGATCAAATAATTGATCTATCGAATATGCTCCTTCAGGAAATCCAATTGTAAAGTATCCATTTGCTCCCGATGATCCGATAAACTCTTCCAGTGAGTTGGCCGCATATTCCGATACACCGCCAAATCCAAGATGCTCTCCGGCCAGAAGAATATTATCCAGGTTATAGTCAGTGCGTGATAAATAACTGAGATGCTTGGTAACAAAACGATCAGCTTCGGTTACGCTACCGGCAGTGGCACGACCAATAAATACTTCAGCGATGAGATCAACATCTCCGCCGTTTACGCCGTCATTAGGCTCTCCCCAGCGATCATCACCATCATAATTGAAAGTACCATCAAAACAGCCAAAATATAAATCAGTTGGCATACTGTATTCCTGATAACCGCCATTGTAAGATAAAACATACATATCTTTTGAAGGAATAAGATTATCATCAGCGCCAATGAGGGCGTAGCGGATTCCATCGGTAAAATAAACAAGTTCAATATACCCGCGAATTTCATCCGGATTGGTAGTGCCAATATAATCAGTAGTATGAATTTCAGTAAGAATTCCGGTAGAATCATGATACTCTTTTAACGGTTGAAAAGATGCGGCTAATTCTGGAGTTGTAATTATTAACAGGTCAAAGTTTTTACCGCCTGATTTTGAAGCACCTGCATAAGAGAAAGCCATTTCGGGATTATCAACCCGAGCCATTACTTCGCTTTCATCTTCAGGTAAGCCTCGAAATAGATTTGATGATTTATCTGCTGGTACAGTATTTACTACAACAGACATGTTGGGATAGTATAATAATTCTCCTGTAGAAGGAAGATACTGGACCGGATGCAGTTTTAAAATCAGGATTTGGTATCCTCTGAAACCATAAGTGCCAATATTTTCATATAGGTTTTCCGGGTACAGCTTATCAGAGGAATAAATTATACTATTGGGAACGGGAATAACAAATTCACTCGGATCGGCTGACAGAGGAATTGGCTGGCTGTTGGGTTCTATTTTAAAATCTTTGCCAACCAGAATCTTCTCTCCGGGTATGACTTCAATGCTTTCAACTTTACTTCCATAAGGTAACAGAATTTGTGTTCCTGTTGCCGGTATCGAAGGAGCATTAATATCACCTCCATTAGGAGCATCAGGAATATTTACTCGGTCATATAAATCATTCCCAATTAAAACAGTTTCCATTGTAGGTTGACCAAATGAATAGTCAACTCCAAGTTGTTCGGCTGTTACTACTGTCGATAACAGGAACAATATTCCCATGCCTGCAATTAGAATATTTTTGTAATTAGACAAACCACGTCTGTTCATAAACCTCACCTGATATGTAAAAGATTATTTTTTTTCGAAAACAAGATAAGACTTTTTAAAGGACTAAAAATCAACACAAGTAAACCTTAGAAGTAATTAAACAGCAAGCCATTATGGCTCACATTAGTCTTTATACAGGAGAATATAGCCTATATTTTGAATACGTCAAGATAATAGATTAAACCAGATCTATTAAAAATGACCCTATTGTTGTGTATATAACTGTCATATTTCAATCATTTGCAACATTTCATCCCCAAACCCGTCAAATATCATTAGGGTGGCAATGCCACATTTATCGGATACGATTCATTTGTGATATGAGAAATTGAATAATGAATAAGAAGCTAAGTAAATAAAGAAAATGATAACTTTATATAGGGTCTGAATTTAAGATGAAAATTAAATCAAAAAAATTTCTGTTTATCAGTCTTGGGGCAATTGTTGTTATTGCAATTATCATTGTAAATTTAACCGCCTCAAATGGAAACCAAACCGAAGTCCAGGCTGATCTGGCGCTTATTGACGACATTTCAGAAATCGTTACCGCATCAGGACGAATACAACCACAGACAAAAGTTGATATTTCTTCGGAAGTACCGGCGCAAATCGTTGATATTTATATTAAGGAAGGTGACTTTGTTTCAAAGGGCCAGCAAATGTTGGTTCTCGACAGAGTTCAGTTAAAAGCGGATATGGAGCAGGCAAGGTTCAGCCTTGATGAAATTATTGCCCGCAAGGAAGCTGCTCGATCACAATTCGATCTTAATAATCAAGAATTTGAACGGCAATCAAGATTGTATGAGCAGAAACTTACATCAGAGACAGAATTCAACAACATCAAATTTAACTATGAAAATTCCAAAGCAAACTACGATGCTATGGTAGCACAATCCAAAACAGGACAAGCGCGACTCGATCAGGCCAAAGATCGTCTTGCTAAAACCAGAATCATTGCTCCAATGGAAGGGGTTGTTACCTACCTAAATTGTGAAATTGGTGAAATTGCCCAGGCGCAAACATCATTTACACAGGGGAAGACCCTTCTGACTATTTCTGATTTATCGGTATTTGAAGTTGAAGTCGATGTTGACGAAACCGAGATAGCAAAAGTGACGATTGACCAGCCAGTTGAAATCAGAGTTGATGCTTATCGGGATACAAACTTTGTTGGACATGTTGTGGAAATTGGAAATTCCGCCAGTATTTCCGGACAGGGAACAGAAAACTACACCACCAGCTTCAGAGTAAAAGTTCGTTTTGCTGAAACCGATGCTGTCATTCGCCCGGGAATGTCGGCAACAGTCGACATCACTACTAACAGTGTCGTTGATGCCTTGTTGATTCCTTATGCTGCCGTTGTAAAAAGAGCCTTTGATCCTGATTCGCTTAAAGAAAACACAGATAAAGATTCCGGCGGCGGATTGGTTGAAGATGTTAATGCTGCTGAAGCCGATGATCAAAGCGATCTGATTCAAGATGATTCCAAAAAGAAGAAAAAGAAAAAATCGGAAGAAATCAAAAAGACCGGTGTCTTTGTTATCAATAATGGTGTTGCCACGTTCAAAGAAATTTCTACCGGTATTGCCGATGAACGCAATTTGGTTGTCCTTGAAGGCATCAACGAAGGTGATACGATTATTTCCGGATCTTTCCAAACACTGAGAAAACTTGATGACAGCGCTGAAGTGAAAATCGATGAACAATCAATAGAACGCATGTCCGAGTGACGGAGTCACTTTTATGTAGCATAGTTACTCTTATTAATTGTGATATTTTATCCTGATACTGAAGAAAATTAAAATGGTATTTTTAACCTTAGTCATAGAATCATTTGCTGCCCTCTGGGCCAATAAACTCCGGTCGTTCCTTACAATACTGGGAATGGTAATGGGGGTCACCTCCGTAATCGCTATTGTCTCTACCGTTGAAGGCATGCAATCCAAAATTGAAGATGTGTTCGCATCGCTCGGAGCCAAGACGTTTATTGTATCACGTTTTGGATTCAACATGACCATGGCTCAGTATCTTGAACGGATGAAACGAAAAAAACTTACACGTGAATTAATTCCTCTTATCGAAGATGGCTGTCCAGATTGCGAGTATGTAGGGGCCGAAGCTTATGAATCAGAACATCTCAAGTATGGTCGTGCGCGTTTACGCTGGGTGGAAATCCGGGGTGAAACTCCCAATATGATGGATATGAAAGCTTTTGATTTGCTCAAAGGGCGCTATTTGTCATGGGAAGATGATGAAAGAAGAAAACAGGTAGCTTTTGTAGGATATAAAATTTATGAAAAGTTTTTCCCTGGCGAAGATCCAATAGGTAAAAAGTTGAAAATTGGGAATCGGGAATTTACTATCATTGGTGTGGCAGAGAAAATGGATGGAGCCATGGTAGAAGGGATGGATGAATTTGTTGTTATTCCCCTTTCTACCCACCAGAAAATATTTCAGCAACCGGGAAATCCTGTTAATATTTATGTAGGTGCTGTTACCCTGGAGCGTCGTGAAAGAGCAATGGAACAGGTAAGGGCAGTTCTACGAGCCAAGCGACAGCTTGGTTTTGATGACGAGGATGATTTTGTGTTATTTACTCCCGATGCCATTCTAAGCATGGTCAATGATATTACAGCCGCTTTTCGAGCCTTGATGATTTCATTACCGCTTCTATCAATAGTAGTAGGGGGAATTGTTATCATGAATATTATGATGATCTCGGTAACCGAACGTACCCGTGAAATCGGAATCCGTAAATCTCTTGGTGCAAGAAGAAAACATATCCTTGCTCAATTCCTTTATGAATCATTAATTCTATCTCTATTGGGGGGGCTTCTGGGAATTGTCTTAGGTGTATATTTAGGAAAAGTAATACTCAATGATCTTTTGGATATCTTTGTCACCCCAACCACTATGGCAATAATACTGGGATTCGGCATTTCAACAGGAGTGGGACTATTCTTTGGGATTTATCCGGCTATGAAAGCATCGCGGTTAGATCCAATAAAGGCGCTTAGTTATGAGTAAATGGACAAGAAAATGGGCCGAGACCAAAGAGGGAATGCGTCTGGCTCTGGAATCAGTCAGGTCAAATAAGTTTCGTTCTATCATGACAATTATAGGTGTGATGATAGGGGTAGGTGCTGTCATTTTGGTTAATACTATTATGGATGGCTTTAATGAATATGCTGAAGCCTCCGTTGATAAAATTGGCAGCAATGTCATGTACATCACTAAATGGGGAGAAGGAACCGATTTTGACAACCTAACTGATAAAGAACGACGCCGTAAAAATATCACTATGAAAGAGGCTCTTGCTGTTCAGGAAATGTGTTCCCTGGTAAAAGCTGTTTCACCGGAAAAGAAAGCCTATAACAATATTGCCAAGTATGATGAAAAATCAATCCGCAATCCGGATGATTTACGGGGTTGCTGGCCAACGCAGATGGTCGTGGCCGACAGGGAGGTTGCCTACGGCCGCTTTATTGATGAAAACGATATGGACAGAGCTGCAATGGTTTGTGTGATTGGTCCCGATGTGGCAGAAGCTCTTTTTGATGATAATTCCGAAGCAATTGGTAAAGAGATCACTATCAATGGCTGGAAGTTTCTATGTATTGGCGTTCAGGAAAGAGTCGAGGATCTGTTTAATATCAGCGAAAATGACTTTATCTTTATGCCCATGACAACTTTTGAAAAACTATATCCCAGTACCGAGAGAGTTTATCTCGTAGTGAGTGCTGTTTCACGGACAGCATTTACTGAAGCTTATGATCAGGTTATAAGTGCCTTAAGGCGAGTACGCAATGTACAGGCTGACGAGGATAACAATTTCGGTATTTACACACAGGATGCTTTTAAAGATCAATTAAATGAAATAACCGGAAGTATCCAACTGGGTGCTTCAGCAGTTGCCAGTGTAGGTTTGTTGGTAGGCATTATCGGAGTTATGAATATAATGCTGGTTGCAGTTACACAACGAACTCGTGAGATCGGAATCAGAAAAGCAGTCGGAGCACGAAGAGCCAATATATTATTTCAGTTTTTAGTCGAAGCAGCTACCCTTACTGGGCTGGGAGGGATAGTCGGTATAATTGTCGGAGCGGGTATCGGGTTTCTTGTAACGTCTTTATTGGAATGGAAATATTTCCTCTCACCTATATGGATTATAATTGCTCTTTTACTTTCTGGTGGAACCGGAATGATCGCTGGTTTATACCCAGCCTGGCGCGCCGCCAAAGTCGACCCAATCGTAGCATTGCGATACGAATAATGTAAAAACAAATCTTCATCGCAACATGTGTCGCTTCAATTAATATAATATAAATAGATCAAATTATATCATTTTGGCATCATATATAATTATGTCTAATTTATCTAAGTTTGCTTGACAAGTTCTAATTCTGCTGTTATAATTTGACAATTAATCCAAATCTGTTTCGAAGTGGGGAAGTGTAATGAGGAGTATGCGGGTACTTTGTTTCATTACTTTGGTCGTTTTAATTGTATTTGCAGGGTCTGTAATTAGTGAAGAGCAGGATTCCTTAAATAATGCAATTAATGAAACGACAATATCATTTGCAACCGGACCACAAAAAAGTGTATATGAAGAGATAGGTTTAGTGGCATCCGGTTTGAATGATAAATTTGATGTTGAGATCAATGCAATCACGACCAACGGCTCGTGGCAAAACCTCAATATGCTGGACTCCCAGCAAGTCCAATTTGCTTTAACCCAACAGGATGCTCTTGTAGAATTTCTCAGGCGACACCCTAATTCAAAGATTCAAATAATCAAGCCTATATTCGAAGAGTATCTTCACATTATGTTACGGTCGCAGTTTAATATTCCTCGTGCATCACAATTCCGAGATTTAAGAATATTTACAGGACTTTCTCAAAGCGGAACAGCTCTTACCACTCTGAATTTATTTAACACTTTGGGGATTTCGACAGGACAGTATGATCCTATCAAACGGGATTCATTAAATGAAATTAAGTCACTATTTCGAGAAGAAAGTTTGGATGTTGCAACTTATGTTGATGGCTTGGGGAACAGTGGTGTTTCAGAATTAATGAGTTCCAGAGTTGCCCATTTTTTTTCATTGGATCATGAAACACGAAAATTGATCACTATTGATCGTGCCCATGATATCGGGTCAGGCATATATATCCGGGAAATACCTCCTAATACATACGATAACCAACCCAGAGGTGTTCAGGCCATAACAGTTCCGGTATTGCTGGTGACGACCTCTGAAATTGATACTGTTGTAACTGAAAAAGTAATAGCAGCAATCGACAGCGCTATGTTGAAACTTGATGATGAAAGCTATGGCGGACTTTTTACCAATTTTGTACCAAAGCAAACTCTGGAAAATTTCCCTTTATATCAGAATGGAGAACATCTGCCGCCTATGCCAGGGTTTTTTACATTTTTAAATATCGTTATTATTTGTGGTATCATATTTATGATTTACCTGGCCATTCGCTATCGTATTAGATTGTTCAGATTTTTTCGATCACATCCCGGTCGAGGCGCCGCTATCATTGCAATTCTTCTTTCTATGGTATGTGCCTATGGTGCTTACCTATCTGAAAATAAAATAAACGCCAATTTTAGTGACTTTTATGAATCTTATTATTCTGTCATTATTTACATTATTAGTGGCATGGAAAATCGTATTCCGGTAACAGGAATGGGGAGAATCTTTTGTCTGGCTTCATTGGTACTCGGGCCATTTATGATTGCGATGATAACAGGATTTTTTGCCTCAAGTTTAATTATTCATTTTATGGAGGCAGGTATGCCAAAACAACTTTCAGATCATTTTGTTATTGCTAACTGGAACTCCAGAGCACTTGCTGTTATTGAAGATCTCAGAAGTCCTATTCTGGATCATTCAGTGATTGCTGTTGTGTCTGATGATCCATCTGTTGATTTTAAAGAGCTTAATCGACAATTCATGAAACAGAGATCTCGTGGATTTGAAGATGTCTATTTTTGTCCGGGGGACCCATCTACAAAACTTGCCTTACTTAATGCAAATGTTGAAAGATCAGATGCAATTATTATACTGGCTGATGATCGAGAGCAAACAAGTGATGAAAAAACAATTAGAACTGTTTTTGTATTAAAAGAGATTGGGGAAGAAAAAAAATTAGATCTTGATGTTGTTGTTGAGCTTCGAAATGTTGAGAATATTAAAATTATACAGGAGATGCGTAATTCTTTCCCAGGGACTCTTGATTATGTTGCCTCAAGTAATATCCGAACAATGCTTCTGGCTCAATGTGCTCTCAATAAGGGACTCAGTGATGTCTATCGACAGCTTCTGACTCCCACCGAAGATACTTGTGAACTTTATACGGTTGAAATTCCTGATTCAGTGATAGGCGGCTGTTTCAGAGATTATCGGGTTGCCTGTACAAAAATCAGGACCAAAGAAGGAGTAATCCCTCTCGGTATTGGGAGACGAATTAATGGAAAGTTAGAGTTTGAAATTAATCCTTTACCACTTCTTCACAATAAAGAGGAAAATCCATTTCATACTCTGCAAAAAGGTGATGAGCTTTTAGTTATTGCTTACGATCCTCCAAAAACAAGCGATCTTCCAAATTCTCTTGAAAAATATGATAAAGAGGTAAAGATATAAAAATTTAGAAAAGATATTATCAGAGCAATTATCTGATTTGGATTATATATTGTTACAGCATTTTTCCCATGTAAAGTGGCAAGTTTAAGTTTAATAATATTTCAATATTGATTCACTCACAAAACAGAACTTTGTCTTTATTGTTTTGATAATGACACTTGCTGTCCTTTCTCTATTGACTCATATCTTGATTAACAATATTCTTACTCAATGAATAATATTTCTAACAGCATCACTATCCGTCCTTTTAATAGCTCTGATTCAATTGAAGAATTAACAGATCTACTCCATGGTGCCTATGCCGCCTTAGCCGATATGGGGTTTAGATATTATGCAACCCATCAAACTCCAAAAGAGACCCAAGAAAGAATTTCAAAAGGACAGTGCTTTGTTGCAGTATTTAAGAATAAAATTATAGGGACAATTACATATTACAATTCAGTAAATACCTATGACACTCCATTCTTAAAGACACAAGGTGTGTCGCATTTTGGGCAATTGGGAGTTGATCCGGATTATCAAGGCGATGGAATTGCAACCAAACTTATTAAACATGTTGAAGAGATTGCCAGGAGCAATGGGGATAAAGAACTCGCTCTGGATACTGCTGAAGGTGCAAAGCATTTGATAGAGTGGTATGAAAGATTGGGTTATCGGTTTGTAGAATACACTTCATGGGATGTTACTAATTACAGAAGCGTGGTAATGTCCAAACACATATAATGTGTTTTTCCGCAAGGTGCAGGCATAGCCTGTTTTATGAAGTAAAAGATAATGGACAGGCACAGTGGCCTGTCCCTACAAAGAGAAAATGGTATTACTTCTGTCGTTCTCTATACAACTGCCCAATCTCCGCCCCTAAAATGAATACTACCGAGGTATAATAAAACCAGAATGCTACCACTATTAAGAAAAGATAAGTTCCGTAGATAGCTTTTAATGTCGCCATGTGAGTGATGTAATAACCAAATCCCTGTCGGGCTATTTCCCAGAGCAGAGTTGCCCAGAAGGCACTAATCATAATAACTCTACGGCGAAGTTTTTCGTATGGAATCAGATAATACAATGTGAAAAAGACAAGGTAGATTATTAAAAATGAAGCCAGACCGATTAGAAGTCTATCTATCAGGCTTAGTTGTATAAAACTCAAAAATTCAATTTTATTGGCGGAATCTTTGACCACTTCCATAATTGGCAAAATAGTTACCGAGACCAGAACGTAGGCCATGACAAAAATCACCATTCCCAGATCACGAAGTTTTCCGACAATTGCTGATTTATCAATTTTTGTAAAAAAGACTTTATTCAATACAGTCCGCATACTGCTGAACAGTCCTGTGGCCGCAAACAGTAATCCAATTGCACCGATAAGTCCGGCCACTTTGCGATGATTACGAAATTCTTCAATACGCTCCAAAATAAACTGCTTAACCATGACATTATAGTTTTCATACGGAATGGCTCGGTCTATCATCGTTATTATTTCATTTTCAAGTGTGGATTTTTCCAGTATTGATCCGAGCACTGAAAACAAAACCAAAACGATTGGAACAACACAGACAAACAATGAAAACGACAATCCACTGGCATAGAGAAAAATATGATGTTCCCCGGCTCTGTTATACAGCCCGCCAAAATAATGATTCAGCCATAACTTTATCGAATAATATTGGGGAGGATGAAAAAACCAGATCGGTTTCTTTTTAGAATCATTATCGTTCATAGTTTATAATATAATCTTTTTTAATTCACTTTGTAAATTTTTTTTCATTTTTGAAGGTGACATATTTTGAATATCGATGGCTTTACAATCAGTAAAATGAGCCAGATCACAAAGTTTTTTTGCCAGTTCCGGCAACACCTCGTTTTGTTTGTTGAACTTTTTTTCAAAGTATAAACTGACAATATTAAGTATTTTTTTCATCCGATCTACTTTGGGATCAAACCGCCCGATAAATTCATCGCCCCATAAAATAGGCATCACCCAATATCCCCATTTGCGTTTTGCAGGAGGTACATAACATTCCAGAGTATAATCAAAATCAAACAACTTTGTTGTTCTATCACGTTGGATTATTAAGTTATCAAATGGAGATAATAAATGCAGACATGGCTTAGGCTGTCGTATCTTTGATAAATTCTCTATGACATTATTAAAGGCATAATATACCTGTTTGCTTTTCTCTATTTCTACTTGAACAAGTTCACCAGATTCTTTCATATTTAAAATAGTTTTAGAGATAAGATCTTTATTTCTCATAAAGAGATGGTTGCGGATTTCTTTTTCTGATGCGATTCCGTAAGATTGCAATGCTCTTTTTACTATAAACCGTCCATATTCTTCATTGGTGGGTATAGTCATATTGACATTATCAGGCAACACCCGTTCAGAAAGATCATAGAGGCGTTTAAATTTTTGTCGCTCTTTAATCATAATTTCACCCCGCCAGAAAAGCATCTCAAGAGCCGGTTTGAAAGGGTTACGGTCGCGAGGTGATGCACCTTTGGAGTTCTTCTTGAAAACAAAATCCCGTGACATCAAGGGACCCTCTTTGCGGATACGATCCAGAGCAGGCTTCATATACTGGCCGTACTTCTCAAAACGTTCTTTCTCCCATTTACTATATGGATCAGTAAATCTTTTCATACGAGGCAGGCAATATCTGTAATCTGCAATAGGTAAATATGAAAGAGCATGCCCCCAATACTCAAAGACACGAGTGTCTTTCATTAAAGAATGTAACATCTTAGAGTCGTAAGATGGCATCCTGCTCCACAATGTTTGATGATGAGCACGGCGAACAGCCTGGACAGTATCTATTTGGATATACCCAAGATGATTAAAAACCTGCTCAACTCCCTTTTTGCTTTTGGCTATTTTAGTTCGACCATCAAGAAGCTGGGAATTGATTGCAATTCTTCTGGCAGTAGATAATGAAATCTTCATGATTGAATATAAACTTATTCAACGAACAAAGATCAATAAATTTAAATAAAATGTGATTACTTCTTTTTTGCTTTAAGACGGTCTAATGATTTTTTAATGTAAGCTTCAGCATCTGGTGTTTTACAGGATGTTTTTCCATGATCCACTTCCACTTTACCGATTCGTCTTGATGCTGCAATTGCTTTTTTGTGAAGCTCCGGTCGGAATACGCCAATAGCAATAACCACACCATTCATATTGTGACGAGCGCGATTGGGTGTAGAATGGATTTCTTTCTCAATTGTTCTTAAAATGTTGAGACATTCTTTTTTTGAAATATCAGCGTTGATATGAAGAAGACCGGAGAATGTCGAATATCCACATGCTTTGATAAATTCTTTTTTAGAATCCATCCATTTTTTGGAAATTTTCTCAGTAAAAGATGTTTTTGCAATCAATCCCGACAACATATCTGATAGGCCATAAAAATTTATACTCTTTATCCATTTATTTGCTGTAGTCATTGTCATTTTTGAGGGGTCAGCAATCATAGTTGCTAACGCTTGAGCATCAGTATTGCCAGTATCCCAAAGTTTAAGAGCTAAATCATGATCAATTTTGATTTTCTTTTGAAGAGCTTTCAGATTTGCAAAACTGACGCCAAATAAATTATCCCCGGCACCATGATTTTTATATATTTTAATATTCTGGGCTGTCCCCATCTTTTTGAGTTCCGTCATTAACTGATTAAATGTCATTATTTCTCCAATAGTATCAATTGCTTATTTGCTATAATAGAATTAACAAAAATTGATCATGCAGGTTCCATCAGGATTATATATTACACACAATGTGTGCTTTTCATAATCGAAGATAATTATTCCAATATCAATTATTATTCTTCGATACTGCGCTTTGCGGTAAAACACACTAGGTGTGGGCTTTGCAGTAAAAACAGGCTACGCCTGCTACCAGCCGAAGGTTAGGCCTTTGCGATGAGAGAGACCGAGAGATGCTTTGCAGTTTGGACAAAAATATATACAGCGTTTACCCAGATCACCTTTGAGTTCCTGATAGAAAATTGCGGTTATTTCTTTCTTACAGTGTGGACAAATTGGCGATACATCTTCTTTTCTGTGAAAAGTAATCATAGTATTCCTCCTGAATTTGTTACAATATATACTAATTTGTACAAGATTTATTCATAAAAATGTTATCATATGGTCTGCCGATGGTAGTTGACAAATCGGTTAAAGCCTGTTTTCTTTACCGTCAAAATGAGGAGAATTACAACTCGTGCATTCTAAAGTTAATAATTTCAATTTAAATAAATCAGGAGTATTCTATGGCCAGTAAACGATCCGGGGATATAATGATCCCCCTTGACAAGTACCCCCATATTCCCCATTGGTTCACGCTAAGACAGGGTGTGGCTGAACTTGAAAAATCAACTATTGAATTCAGGGATCGCTCCTCGCTGCCAAGAGCTCTTTTGGTATTTGATGAAAAATACCGTTTGATGGGTGTGGTTCGCCGTCGTGATATTCTGGGTGCTCTTGAGCCAAATTTTTTGCATGATATGCATGTTGCCGACCAAAGGCGGGCATTTGATGTTGAAGTGGATCCTGATCTGGTTGAAGTCTCTTCAGGCAAAATTACCACAGCTATAAAAGAACATTCCAAAAAACCAATCAGTGATGTCATGATTCCTATCAAGGCAACTGTTAATCACGATGATCATCTTTTTAAGGTTATTCATATAATGATTCGCGATGATCTCAATCTTATTCCGGTTATTAAAAACGGAAAAGTTGTTGGTGTTGTTCGAAGCGTTGATGTATTTCATGAGGTTGCCAACATTCTGCTATAGCAGGATCTCATTTACCTGACAAATAAAACGGAGACTATTAGGATGTTTAAACGTTATTTATCAGATAAGGACATCGGTTCTATACAAGCAGAATTAGGACCAATGCCTGATGATGTAGAGATAGCCGGTATAAAACGGGGTGTTGACTGGAGAAGAATATCTTTGATGCTATTGGGGGTTGCATTATTTTCTATTGTAAATTTCAGTCCTGAATGGCCCGCTGCTGTTGATCCGGGTGGACAAGTATTCTCATTATCTACACAGGGAAAAGCAGCCCTTGGATTATTTCTGTTGGCTGCTACCTGGTGGGTTTTTGAAGTTGTTCCTATTGGCGTTACCAGTATCACAATCGGTGTTGTTCAATGTATCTTCTTGATTCGTGATCCAAAAATTGCACTTGGTGATTTTATGGATCCATCGGTTTGGTTCATTATTGGATCGATTGTTATTGGTTTTTCTTTTTCAAAATCCGGACTTACTAAACGGATGGCTTATAAAATGCTTTTGCTGGTTGGTGAAAAGACCAGTATGATTTATTTGGGCACTTTTATTATGACAGCGGCCTTGACAATTATTATGGCTCATACTGCTGTGGCTGCTGCTTTGTATCCACTCCTTATGGCTATATATGCTCTTTATGACGAAGGAGAAAAACCTACCAAATTTGGTAAAGGACTTTTTATCGGAATGGCATTTGTTGCCGGGGCAGGTAGTATTATCACCCTGCTTGGCGCGGCTCGAGGTGCGGTAGCGATTGGATTTTTTGCTGATATCGTTGGAAGAGAAATCGGCTTTTTTGAACTCTCATATTATATGGCACCGGTTGGGATTCTGATGACATTTCTGTTATGGGGATTTATCATGGTCTTTTTCAAGCCGGAACATAAAACTATCCCGGGCCTTAGAGAAAAAGCATCAGCATTAGCAAAAAAATTAGGGCCGATGTCAAGAGATGAAAAGTTAGCTCTTATTATTGTCGGTTTAACAATTGTAACGCTTAGCTGTCGTTCGTTTATTCCAATTTTAGAACCAATAAGCAAAAGTGCTATTATTCTTGTCTCAACAATTTTGTTTTTTGTTTTCAGAATTTTGGATATCAAAGATCTTGAATCTATCCCCTGGAATATTGTACTGTTATTCGGCGGTGCGATGAGTATCGGGTTCTGTTTATGGCAGACCGGTGCTGCCAGCTGGCTGGCTGTTAATTGGCTAGGAATGCTTCAGTATGCTCCCTGGTTCTGGTTTGTGATGGGGATCTCGTTTTTTGTTCTTTTGATGACCAACTTTATTATGAACGTTGCGGCGATTGCTATTTCTTTGCCGGTGGCATTGTTGATTGCTCCATATCTTGGCGTGGCTCCCGAAGTTATTCTATTCTCAGCTTTGGTTGTAGCTGGTATGCCGTTTCTGTTATTGGTGGGTGCGGCACCAAATGCAATTGCTTATGAAAGTAAACAGTTTACCAGTGGAGAGTTTTTCAAAACAGGTATCCCAGCCAGTATATTGTTGATGTTTGTATTGGCTCTGTTTGTTGGAATTATTTGGCCTATGATGGGCATGCCAATTACGTTATAAGTGGCTCAGCCACAGCGGTTCCTGACGTAGAAATAAATGTGAGGTGTTGATATCATGAGATAGTTTTGATACAACGCCTCGCGGAAAAACATACAAAGTATGTGTAGGGCAGGATCCTCCTTGTGATCCTGCCTTTTTAATTTAATTGTAAACCCACCATAAATGGTGGGCCACCCAAGCGATATATAAATTTCGATACAACGCTTTGCGAAATGGCACACAAGGTGTGTAATATTGAATTGTTGATTGATTTATCCTGAATAGGTATATTGTCGATGGAGGTTTCATGATGGATCAAAAAACAGTCTCTTTCAATAATAAAGAATACTCGCTGGATAAATATGGGTTTTTACATCTGGCTAAACAGTGGGATGAAAACTTTGCCGAGGGAATGGCCAGGATGCAGGGAATTCCGGAAGGTCTTACCGATGAACATTGGGAATTTATAAAGTATCTCAGGGATAAATTTCTTGCCGATGAAGCGGTCCCTGTTATGGTAGCTGCCTGTATTGAAAACAATTTGAGTTTAGATAAACTTCGTACTCTTTTTCCAGCCGGATATCATAAAGGAGCATGTAAAATTGCTGGAATAAATTATGCCTATATGATTGAAAGTGATATCTGGATAACTTATGAATGCCCTCCCCCGAAAAAGCTGGAGTATAAAGTTACTGAGTTAGGGTTTCTTGAAGAATTTGAGAAATGGAACCGGGAGTTTGCCGGATGGGTAGTACGTAATTGGGAACTACCGGAAGGATTAACTGAGAGACACTGGCAGATTATTGATTATCTAAGAGATTTCTATGGCAACACATTGACGATCCCCCATATTTTTGATGTATGCAAAATAATGGGTATCAGTCTGGTTGAATTGCGGGAATTGTTCCCTAAGGGTTATTGTCGTGGAGCCTGTAGAGCAGCCGGATTACCATTTTTGAAATGAATATATAATTATAAGAATTTTTAGTAGGGCAGGATCCCAGAGCGATCCTGCCTTTTTAATTTAATTGTAAACCCACCCTAAAGGGTGGGCCACCCGTGAATGTATAGATTTCGATACAACGCTTTGCAGGAAATGCCACTTAGTGGCTTAACATATACAACTGCCACAAATCTCTATCACTTGTATGAATGAATGGGGCCAAGGCCAACAAACCGGTTGTACCAATATTCTTCTCAAGGAATTTCAATTCGGTAAACTTCTCTTTGATCTCTGGATCATCAGGAACAGGAACGCCCTCTTTACGAAGAAGCAATACTCCTTTTGCTCCTATAGATAATTCTAAATAGAGCCTTAAATAACAAAGCATATCTGCCATTACTTCACCTGTAAAATGTTTTTTAAGCGAGTTGAAATATGAGCCGACCTTTGATTCTTTGATATTTCCCGTAGAAATAATTGCCAAAAGTTGGCTGTCGGTGTCAAAGCCGGTTCCGAGCCAATGGCGGGTAGATTTTTCACTTAACTCATATACTACATATACAATCAAAGGCAAAATTATCAGAATAGTTAATGTTAGATAAACAGGGGGAAGGATGAAGTGATTAAACAATGAATGCAGCAGCATAGCTGCAATTATTCCCGGAAGCATATATATGATCTTATCACTTCTTTTTCTTTCTACAATGTTCATTGAAATTATGCCCATTATGGCAGTGCAGCAACCATGCATTACCGCAGTACCCAATCCTCTTACTAACCATAAATATATATTAGATGATTCAATCGCCTGCATCTGGTAGCTATTCTCAATCAGGGCAAATCCGGCTCCTATTGCAAACCCGATGATTGCACCATCGACCATAAAACCAATTCTATTCTTCTTTATCAGATAGATTAATAAAGCTGCCTTCGGCAGTTCTTCGAGAATTGGAGCAATATACCGTGTATAATTTGTTATCTTAAATGATAGTAAGTCTATCGTGAGACGATTCAGATATAAACTAATCAGAGCTATAAATATTCCCCAGACAATTGCCGTTAGTATGTCGCGATGTTTAACAAGTTTGAAGCTGTCCAATAAAACCAGCAACAGCAGAAAGATCAAAACCGGGGCAAGGTTTATTAGCGCATTTATAATCGAAAAAGTATCCATCGTTAATTGATTCTCAGGTGGCCCACCATTTATGGTGGGTTTACAATTCATTTATTTGCAGGATCTCAATGAGATCCTGTAACGTGGGCGTCTGCCATGCACTATCACTGCGAACAAAACAAGCAATACCTCTAGCTATGCATGTAATTTATAAATTGTTGAGTATTTAAGAAAGGTTTTGTTGAGTTATGTATTAATGAAAAAAAAGAAGATGCCGCGTATGCTTGACGGCATCTTCTTCGTCCTTAACTTCCCTTGTTCCCCTCTGCTGTCCCTTGCCACTCTCCTCAAAGCGACAACCAGCGAATTGTTCAATCATCAAACCATTTATCTAAAAAGTAACTGCATTTCCTAACTCCTTAATTGAAATACAGCTCGATTAGATTAATGTTGGTGAATAATTGAAAATTATATGATATTTATTCAATAGAGAGTAATGTAGGAATTGTCTCTTCAATATTTACCTGATCCGATGATATTATAAGGGTAACATCTGATCCCTTAGCCGATATATCTTCCAGATTGATCAAAAATCTGTTTTCACCAAAATGCTCCCATCTGATCTCGGTATCAGTAATATTGACACCACTGTATGTATAAGCAATTTGGTTGAATCCTCTGAATACAGTGTGATTGATATCAAAAACCAGGTTTATTCGAACAGGAACTTTGCTGTTGAGAGTAATATCTGCAAAAAGATCTGTTTCATTTCGTTTAAGCTCAAAAGTACCGTTAATATATTCTGATTCAATCAGTTTACTTTCAATAGACTCAAAGGCATCTATATCCTTATCAAGCATAATTGTACCTGATAAGTGAGACTGATTGAGGGGGAAATCAGCCCCAATATACTTATCAGATACTGCAAAAAGAGCCAGCCCGAAAGCGGCTCCAACTGCAAAAGTTGTTGCCAGTCTTAAGTTTGGACGAATTTGGAAAAATTCAGCCAACATCTGTAAAAATCCCGGTTGTTCGGCTTTACTGGCATATTTATTAGGGTCAATTGAATTCAAAATATTCATTTTCATATCAGACGGAGGTTCTACTTCAGAAATATTCCCCAGAGAATTGGTCATTTTTACTAATTGCAGAAAATGCTGTTTGGCTTCAGAATTATCATCAAGGTACTTATTAAGCTCTGCGCTTTCCTGCTTGGAATTAGCTTTATCTATTTCCCTGTTCATCAGTTCTATAATTTTATCATCAATCATTGTTCACTATACCCCGTTTTATCAAAATATCGCACAAGAGCTTCCTGGCTGTGAAAAGACGTGATTTTATTGTCTTTTCCGGTATTTTAAGTGCTTCACCCATCTCTTTGTAGGTAAGATCCTCGAAATGCCTGAAGATAATAACAACTCGGTAATCAATCGGGAGTTCTACTATAGCACCCCGCAAGCTTTCGCTTAATTCTTTGTCGTCGAGTATCTTATCAGGCGTTTTGCCTATCGAGACTATCTTGTGGTCCAACTCCTTGTGATATTTTTTCTTTTTTTGCCAATTGATGGATTCATTTACCACCATTCTGTAGAGCCAGCTAAAGAATTTGTAAGTCGGGTTGAAAGTATCAAGTTTTTCGTAGGCTTTGACAAAAACAGTCTGGGCTATATCCTGAGCGTCATTATAGTCATTGACCATTTTCAAAGCGGTGTTGAAAACTACCTTTTGATACCTGTCAATTAGTGTCCCGAAAGCGTTTGCGTTTCCTTCGAGACACTCACTCACAAGCTCTAAATCACCAACGTCTGTCATAAATACATCTCAAAACAAAAAAAGTTTGGTGGCAGGGCCACTGCCATATAAATTATCCATGTTCCAATTTGCCATATTATAGCTGCAAGTTATTGTATATCAAAGATTTTGTCTAATCTGGCGAAATGGAATATATCTTTTATATGATTACTCATATTTATTAATTTCATGGTGGATCCAGCTTTATTGAGCCTTTTGTAGGTTGCTATAAGCACACCGAGACCAGCGCTGGAGATATACTCAAGATCGGTGAAATCGACTGTACAGGAAGTACTTATTTCTGAAAATGCTTTTTCCGCCAAACCTGTCTGAGCAGCATCAAAGCGGCCTTTTAGTCGAAAATAAGAATCATCTCTTTTAGTAATGTCGAACAAAGTTCGTTAGTCCAGTTGCTTTATGAGGGTTATTTTGCTGTTGTTGTCTTCATATTCATAATAAATATTATCCATTACTTCACGCACAAGCTGCAAACCCATTCCACCGGTTGGACGTTCCTGGATAGTTTGTTTGCTATCCGGTTCTATTGCTTCGGTAATATCAAAATGTTCGACATCAAAATCAATCAGAGTGATAGTCAGCTTTTTTTCCTCGATAGTAAGCTCTATAGAAATATCGTTAACAGATTTATTATTATGCTTTACCAGATTAGTAAAGATTTCTTCAACTGCTAACATTACCGAACGGCCAATCTCATGTTCAATGCCATTAAGATACATAAAATCACTGATGTACTTAAAAATGTTATTCAGAGAGATTAGTGTTTTTTTAAATAACCGTTCCATAGCAGCACTTGATAAATTTATGGTTAAAAACGACCGTCTTACTCTAAGCTACGCTTTTTAGGTACTTATTGTCAATAGTTATTAAACAAACCTTGATTGATATACTGATACTATGGAAATCATATAAATATACAATTCTACTGTAACAACGCCTTGCGGGAGAAGTCACAAATTGACCGCTCTGCGGAAATCCACACAAAGTGTGGAAGTGGGTTGACAAAATCTACCTAATAGGTTTTATTAGTCTATTATAATTATTGTCTTTGGGGCAGATGTGGACATTTGCCACTCACAACAAAAGCAGGAGATAAAATATGGCTGATAAAGCAGATTTTGATGTTGTCACAGTTCATAAACATTTTTCAGCGGATTGTTTTAACAAAGCCTGGGAGTTGATAGATAAACCCCAAAGAACTGATGAAGAGAACGAGAAGATGGTTCTTCTTAGCCAGGCATCACTGTTCCACTGGGTTCAACGGGATGATTGTACCAACCAGCACAAATCTATTGGCTACTGGCAAGCATCACGGGTCCATTCTCTAATTAAACAATCAGAAGCAGCCAGAAACTATGGTGAGCTATGTTTGAAATACAGCGATGGACTGGAGCCTTTTTTTCTTGGTTACGCTTATGAAGCGCTGGCTAGAGCTGAACTGATGGCTGGCAATCCCTATAAAATGACTGAGTATCTAAATCAGGCAAAAGCAGAAGCAGAAAAAGTGACTGACGCCGAAAGCAAAAAGATGCTGATGGACGATCTGAATGTTATCGGTTAGATTAATTATTAAATTGGAATTGACTAGTAATACTATTACAGTAAGGGCGAAGCATTTGTAATTTATATAAAATATTTTGATACAATAAATAAAATGCTTCGCCCCTACATACAAAATTAAATCATTTGTTCTATTTCTATAAATTCTATAAATTCCCCCTATGTCAAAAAATGAACTTTCAGTTTTAATCACCGGTGCTAATGGTTTTGTCGGATCACGGTTGTGCCGTCTCATTACAGTTAAAGGTTATCGTGTTATTGCCGGTGTTCGCAAAACAGCCGATTTATCTTTGCTGGAAGGAATTAATGTTGAATTCAGATATGGTGATGTGACTGACAAAGATTCTTTGCCAGACATGGTAAACGGAGTTGATTACATTATTCATAATGCCGGAGTTGTCAAAGCCAAAAAAGTAGAGACGTTCTATAATGTAAATGAAAAAGGGACAGTGTCCCTTGTAGAAGCGACAATTAAACATAATCCAAATGTGAAAAAGTTTTTGTTTATTTCATCTCTTGCTGCAGCCGGTCCCATGATTGATGGCAACCCAAGAATAGAATCAAATAAACCAAATCCAATTAGCGGGTATGGGAAATCAAAATTAGCTGGTGAAGCATCATTGATGCCTTTCTTTGATAAGCTAAACATAGTAATACTAAGGCCGAGTGGAGTCTATGGTCCGGGGGATAAAGAGATTTTTACTTTTTTTGATACGGTCAACAAAGGACTAAAATCAATTGTCGGTGACCCGGATAGAAGAATCCAGATTGTTCATGTTGATGATCTCTGTCGGGCAGTTCTATTGGCTCTTGAGAATGAAACTATATCTGGCAATGCCAGTTTTGTGGCAGAGAAGCAATCTTATTCTATGCGGGAGTTAGTTAATATTTTAGCAGAGTCATCCGGTAAAAAATGTATCACGCTTCGTATTCCTGGTTTTCTCTTTAAAATAATTGCAGTCTTATCAGAATTTATATTCAAGATTGTCGGGGCGACTCCTATGTTAACCAGAGAAAAAGCAAAAGAACTATTAGCCTCGTGGGAAGTAAGCACAAAAAAAGCATTTGATGCATTTGGTTTCCAGTCTAATATTTCATTCAAAGATGGTTCAAAAACGACGTATAAATGGTACCGAGATAATGGGTGGCTGAAATGATTTCATACGAACTAATCGCCTATTGTTTTATGGCAGCTGGAATATATTTATTGGCTATATCATTGCTAATTGAATGGGTTGGAAAATTATTAAACATCTCAAGAGGGATAGATGAAAATTTGAAAGAACCTGGTGGAGCTGGATGGTTCTCAATCAACTATCTTATGGAATTTCTATTTTTTGTAGCAATTCCAACAATGTCATACAGTTTTTTCTATATAATTTTTCCTCTTTCCGGTTTGCGAGCCGCTATGGCTATTGTGGTTTTAGCTTTTACTTTTGGAGCGGCGCCACTTGTGATGGGGATCTCGGTCAGGCTCAATCTTCCGATGCCATTTTTATTATATAATCTTTTGGGGTATCTTTTAAAACTTTCAGGGGCAGTCATAATCATAGCATTCATTTACAACTTATAGGACAGCAATATGAGCAGCGACTTCGTTGAGAAATTTCAGAAAGCCAGAGAACTTTTCCCGCATACAAAAGATGTGGTCTATTTTAATTCTGCGTCTTATGGACCATTTTCTTCATCGCTTAAACAGGTGCTGGATGAAAATTCCCAATTACGGATGGAAGCATCAATTGATGATTCCCATTTTGCTTTTGAAACCAAAGAGGAACTCAGAAAAGATATTGCAGAGTTAATAAACGCTAATGTCAGCGAAATTGGCATTGGATTAAATACTTCGTTTGGGTTAAATCTGGCGGCCTTTGGTTTGCCTCTTAAAAAAGGGGATGAAATTCTCATATCAGATGTGGAATTCCCGGCGTTAGTTTATGTTTTCAAAGCTGCCTGTGAAGAACGAGGGCTGAAGTTAAAATTTGTTCCATCGCGCAACCGATGTTTTGATGTCGAAGTTTTTAAAAAAAGCATATCTGATAAAACCCGCCTTCTGGCTGTATCATGGGTTCAGTTTTTTAATGGTCATAAAAATGATTTGAAAGAATTATCAGAATTATGTAAAAAACATGATATATATTTTGTAGTCGATGCAATTCAGGGGATGGGTGCGGAACCTATAGATATGAAAAAATTTAATATCGATGTCTTAAGTTCCGGTTGCCAGAAATGGATGCTCTCGCCTCAGGGGGGTGGTTTCTTTTATCTATCCGACAGAGTTCGGGATAGTATTAAACCACCAATGATGTCATGGCTGAGTGTTGACTGGAAAATGCAGTTCAGTGATCTGTTTAAGTATGAGGAACCATTTATTGATTCTGCACAACGGTTTGAATTGGGCTACTATGTCGTAATGAACATTATCGGTATGAACGAATCAGTAAAACTATTCAACAGGCTTGGTCTGGAAAATATCCAGCAGCATAATTATAAACTTATCAACAGGTTGGCTGACTATATTAAAAGTGAGTCATATTATTCTGTAACTTCTTCAATGGATGACAAGCATCGATCATCAATATTTACTTTTGCATGCAAGGATTATCGGCAACTGTGGAAGCATCTGTCAGAAAATAAAATTATACTGGTCCCGCGTGAAGGTTCAATCCGCGTGTCAGTGCATCTATTTAATGACGAGAGCGACATTGATAAAATGATCCGTATTCTAAAAGAATGGGCTACAGGTAAAACCTGATTATCTGTTACTGGTTAAGTGATTATAAATCGCTTGTGCAGCTATGAGATGTCCCTGTTCATTAAAATGAATTGGATCGACAAGAGGATCATCGAATAGATCGTCATACTTATCAAACTCAATCGCCAGATCGACCAACTCTATATTTTTGGCTGATGCAATCTCTCTCATAATCTGATTATATTTATCATGAAAAGAATGCAGACCAGACTTATATCCTGCAGGGTAATATTTTTCAAGTGATGGAATCGGCGATGTTAATAAAATTGGTCGGGCATTATTGGCAATTATCGAATCAATTAATTCATTAATATTAACTCTGTAATCATCCGGGCTAACCCTGTAAACTGGATTCGTACGATCAAATAATGAATCAGGATGTTGTTCAATTACAGAGAGCAGCCCTTTTTTCAGCAAGCGGTATGAATGCAATTTGGATAAATAATTCTGAATATCTATTAATAGATGAGGCTGAGCCTCCTGGTCTTTATCTGAGATTTGGGATGCAGCAGCCCAATGATCATTGAATGCAAACATGATAGTTACAATATTTGGCTGTAAATTCTTCAAGTCAGAGTTATAAAATCTTTTCCCCTGAAATGAAGTATAGCCGGGGATAGCTCCATTAATAATTTCGTATTCACCACTAAGCAGAGTCTCAAGTAAGCGAATATAGCTCTGTTTATAACTTACACCCCACCCAAAGGTACACGAATTCCCAAGAGCCAACAGACATTGTCTGTTTTTTTCTGAATCAATCTCGGGGCCATGTAAGCCGAGGGAATTAATATGATATGTTTTACCTATAAAAAATTTTGAAGCTACTTCATTGTCGGGACGAAAACGCCAGAAGAGGTCATGATCTTTTTTAAAGATTTCAGGATAATCAAGAGCACGATTCAGGACAAAAAAGCGGTTCTGGAAAAAAGGATCAATTTCCACAACACGAAATACCACTTCTGCAAATGTTATAAACAGCACTATGGAAATTATAGCTGCTAACAGTTTTGCAATCAATGCAGGTCCTGTTTTTTTCATAGCCGGAATATACTATCAGGATCAGATAAAGCTATTTATTAAATTATTTTTTGGAGTATTGGGGAAACAACAAATTATTAATTTCATTTGCTGTCACCATGTGGCCCCGGGCATTAAAATGAACCGGATCACCGTAGGCATCGTCAAAGAGATTATTATAATTATCAAACACTTCCTGTAGATTTACAATGGGAACATTTTCTTTTTGTCCCAAACGTCTGATTTCATTCTGGTATTTTTCATGTTTGGCATGAAGAGTGGAAATTTCAGCATCTATGTATATTCCAAGTGATGCAACCGGCGGAACCATTAATATTGGAATTATTTCATTCTTCTTTGCAATTTTTATAATTGATCTGAGATTCATGTAAAATTGATCGAGACCAACCCGGCAGGTCGGGCTTACATCGCTTATCTCTATCTTTTTTTCCTCATCGCATATTCTTAAAACAATTTTACGTATCGCCTGATAAGTTTTAAAAGGAGAAAGCATATTATGAACACAAATAATCCAATTGGCGGCTGTCTCTTGTCTATCGTCGGTAATACCCTGTCCGGCTGACCATTGATCATTCCAGCCGAACATTATCAGGACAATATCAGGATCAAGCTCCAACAGTTCATTTTTGAAAAATATTTTTCCCTGATGGGAACTATATCCCGGCACACCAGCACAAATCACTTCGCTGACCATTCCCGTTTTATTTTCTATCAAACTATGTAATGAAGCTACCCATGTTTGTTGATAGGGAACACCCCAGCCGAATGTGCAGGAATTACCTAAAGCCAGAATTCTTAACTCCGGTTTATCTTCTTTTATATCCGGACCTCTCAAACCTGAAGAGTTAATCTTGTAGTCGATATAACTGAAGCGGCTAGAGGAGATATGCTTATTTTCTCTAAAGCGCCAAAAGAGATCACAATCTTTTTTATAAACTTCTGTAAAATCAATATCGCGGTTTACAGGAAAAAACTGATTTTTGTAATATAGGTCATTATCCATTGCCCTTAACGCAAGCTCAGTTGCAAACAAAAAAATGAATAGGGAAATAAAACTGGCTAACAGTTTTACATAAATAGGGATTGGATCAATGCGATTGTTGTCAGACTTGTCTGGCATAAGAAACATCCGAATTTAGAACAGCGAATAAATAAACGGAGCCAGTGCAGATGATTCGGTGAATATTACCAGAACGGAAAGAAGCACCAGAAAGATCATTATTGGCCCAAGCCACCATTTTTTGGATGTTTTTAAAAAGTAGATAAGTTCAGAAAATATTTTCAATCTTCCGGACATGGCGGTTACCCTCTTAAGCTATTCTATATATTAATAACTAAACTGATAAAAAAATATCAGTCATCGGCTTTTTCAAACCTGAATTTATTATTTAGTTCTTCAGTAATAGCGTTCTTATCAACAATATAACCGCCTAACAGCAAAATGTCAATACCTCCCGAGCAAAACGTAGCAAAGGCATCCTCAGGAGTGTTAACAATTGGATGACCGCGAAGATTAAACGATGTATTTAAAACAAGGGCAACACCTGTAAGATTTTTAAATTCATCTAAAATATCATGAAAGACAGAATTGTCTTTTTTTGATACGGTTTGTATGCGAGATGAGTTATCTATATGAGTGACAGCCGGTATAATATCCCTTTTATCTTCGTGAACCATAAAGTTAAATAACATAAATGGATATTCGTCACCATCACATTCAAAATAAACCTGAGCATGTTCTATCATAACTGCCGGAGCAAAGGGACGGAATTTTTCACGATATTTAACAGCAGCATTTATTTTTTCTTTCATCTGGTTATCACGCGGATCAGCCAGTATTGATCTGAAGCCCAAAGCTCTCGGTCCATACTCAGCAGCTCCCTGATAAATACCAACTATTTTACCATCAGCTACTTCTCTGGCTATCAGCTTTGCCGGATTATCTTCTTTTATGTAAGGGATATTATAAGTCTTTAGAAACTTATATATTTCATCATCGCTATAAACCGGTCCCAAATCAAAGAACCCCTGGTTCTTTTTTTTGTCACCGGTTGTTTTGTGGTGAGCGTATAGAGCTGCTCCAACAGCACCACCGGCATCACCTGATGCAGGCTGGATATAAATATTTTTGAAAAGTTTTTCCCTGAGAAGATGACCGTTTGCCGTGCAGTTCAGAGCTACTCCTCCAGCCATACAGAGGTTGTCCATACCGGTTTCTTTTTTAACATGATGCGCCATGCGAAGCACGATCTTTTCAGTCACTTTTTGAATTGATGCGGCTATATCATTATGAAATGAAGCTAATTCTGTTTCTGGTGTTCTTCGTGGCTGGCCAAATAAATCCTCCATCTTTTTCCCGGTCATGGTCATACCATAATGAAAGTTGAAATATTTCATGTTAAGATGAATGGAACCATCGTCATGAATAGTAACCAGATTATCTTCAATCAAATCAACATACTTTGGTTTTCCATAGGGAGCCAAACCCATAATTTTGTACTCTGCCGAATTTACTCTAAAACCAAGATAGTATGTAATCGCTGAATAAAGAAGCCCGACCGAATGAGGATAGTGCATCTCTCCGAGAAGTTTTACACTGTTATTATTACCTATACCAAAAGATGCATTGGCCCATTCACCAACGCCATCGATTGTAAGAATCGCTGCTTTATCAAATGGAGAGCTATAAAAAGTACCGGCAGCATGAGAGAGATGATGGGGCAGAAATAGCATTTCTCCATTATAATCAAGTTCTTTGCCGATTATATACTCGGTCCATATCTTTTTTCGCAGCCATAAGGGAATGGCTTGCAGAAAAGGACAGTAAGATATAAAAGGGGTAGCCATATAGCCGGTAAGAATACGATCAAATTTTAAAAAGGGTTTATCATAAAAGGCAATATAATCAAGATCATTGATTTCAATTCCAGCTCTATCCAAACAGTAATTAACAGCACCTACAGGGACTTCCGGATCATGTTTTTTACGGCTGAACCGTTCTTCATTGGACGCTGCCAATAAATTGCCATCAATTACAATGGCCGCAGCCGAATCGTGATAGAAACATGAGATACCAAGAATTTTCATAATCAGCTTTGCCGTTTCAATGTTTCAAGATCAGGTTCGCTATTGATAACAGGTTGCCAGTTAGTTTTTGACTTAGCTTTGGATTTTCTAGTATTAAGCGGGTCCCAGCCTAATAATTTCATTATTAACCCAAATGGAGAGATAATCAGAAAATAGAAAAGGGTTACAAGCAGTTTAGTCTGGAAACGACCAATTGCATGAGCTATTATTTTCCATTTCTGCCATATATATTTAAAAAAATCTTTCATATATTATGCACTAATGTACTAAAAGTATTTGATGATTGCGAGAAACTTTTGTATCTCTTTATAATATATAATTAATTTCGGCAAATAATAATGTTGTCAACAGCATGACTTTAAAGAATAACAGAATTTTAATCACCGGGGCTACCGGCTCGCTTGGCAAACAGCTTATCTATGAGTTGAATAAGATTGGCAACAAACCAATTGTACAAGCAAGAGAGACCTCTGATACCACCTATATAGATTCGTTAAATCTGGAAAAACGATTCGCAGATCTTGAAAAATTTGAACAGATTCCTGCTATTGTTGAGGGTGTGGATGCAGTTATTCACTCGGCAGCAAAAGTCAATTTTCACAAAGATAGCAATGTAAATTTCACCAAACTCAATACCGAAGCACCATGTGAATTATATAAAGCTGCCCAAAAAGCGGGTGTAAAAAAATTTATCCATATTTCAACTGTAGCAGCTACGGCGGCAATTCGCAGAAAAGAAGGTTATGTTAACGGAAAAGTCGGAACTCCATTCAAAGTTTCCGAAGAGACCGAATACAATCTGGGGAACATTAAAATTCCATATTTCAAAACCAAACATGATGCTGAGATTAAATTATTGGAATTAGCTAAAAACAGCAAAACTGAATTAGTGATTATTAATCCATCTATTATAGTTGCTCCATCGAGAACGGGTGATGATCGTGGGAAAGCATTAAAGGGTTTTAATCGTTTTGTTATTCCAAGCTTTCGCAACCGTGTAAATCTGGTTGATATACGAGATGTCGCCCCGGCAATTATAACTGCTCTGGATAAAGGACGGCATAGAGAAAGATATATTATTGCGGGAGACAATGTCACTGTGCGGGACTTGGTATTGATGGTATCTATGGTTCTGGGGCGCATTCCTCATCTTATTTACCCGCCTAAATGGCTTTTAGATTTTGCCGCTTCTTTTTCTCTAACACTTGCAAAATTAAAAGGAAGCAACAAAGTCTCTTTTTACCCTGATATAGTTAAGCTCTTTAACTATGAATGGTCATATTCTTCAATGAAGGCCCGACGAGAATTGGGGTTTAAAAGTCGATCTATCCAGGCAACTCTCAGTGATTTACTTAACAATGCCTTTCATGGTACTCATCTCAAACCATAATAAAATTAATTCATTCCCAAAAAAGGCAACTTTGTTGCCCCTTTAAGATTCTTTAGATATTCAATTTTGTGATCAATCTCTGTATTATATTTGGCAGTGAAATAATCTAGATCAAAAAAGGCAACTTCGTTGCCCCTTGACAGGGGGGTGGGAGTTTAGGTATTATTCCCAATTGATAGAATTAGATTTCTATATAACTTTGAAAGGTGAATATTAATGAATATTAAAAAAGTCCTTCTAATTGTACTTATAATAACATTAGTAATAGATGCCGTTGCAATTATTTGGTTTAAAAGCAATGAGTCAAAAATCCTGTTTGATCCAATAATAGCGACAATGTCTCCGATACCCTATTCTGATGTAGAGTACAAAGATATAACCATTACAACTAAAGACAGCGTTACTCTCAAAGGATGGGAAATCTATGCCGCTAACAATGATAGCATTACTCCCTGGTTGATTTATTTTCATGATCGAAATCAAAATGTATCATCTAATATAGTTGAGTATTTGCAACTCCGTAATTTGGGTATGAATATCTTGGCAGTTGATTATCGCGGGTTTGGTGAAAGCGAAGGAGAGATTAACGAAGCGGGAATGTATCTCGATGCTGATGCTATTTTTAATTATATTCGTTACAAAAAAGATATTCCTTACAATCGTACTATTATTTATGGAGAAGGACTTGGAACTGCTGTTGCTATTGATTTGGGTCAAAATGTTAATGCTGGTGCTCTTATTCTGGTAAATGCTTTTACATCGGCGCCTGATTTATTACAGGATTGGTATCCTTTTGCCTGGCCGAAGCTGTTCACTAATTTTGAAATGAATTCAATAGATAAAATTAAGAATATCAATACCCCTAAATTCTTTGTATCAATTCCGGAGAAATCCTGTGTGACAGTAGAATATTCTGATCAATTGTATGATAACTCAAAAAAATACCATTGGCGTCTGGAAGCTGAACCATATGATGGTATCAACCAAAACACATACTATAACAACCTGGTAGAACTTCTAAATAAAAATGCTCGATTTACACTTTGGACACCTCCGGCATCATTAGCGGATACTCTTATGAATACTTACAGAACCCAGGGGATAGTAAATGCTTTAAGGCAATATAGTGATATAATTATAGATACAACTCATAGTTATGATCTAAGTGAATACCAGCTGGATTATCTCGGAGATAAATTGTTAGAAGAAGACAAGATGCAGGAAGCTCTTGAGTTTTTCACAATAAACGCCGAAGCCTACCCTGAATCAGAAAACGCTCAATACAAAAAAACACTAACCGGATTAGAAAATAATTCCAGAGTAAAAAAATAAAGAACAACCAATAAATATTACTTAAACCTTAGGAGTTAAATTATGCGCAAGCTTGTACTGCTCGTCTGCATACTGACCTTGTCAGTTTTATTTTCTTCTGTATCAAATGCAGGTGTGATTCCATCATGGGAATCCCCATCAGGGAAACTTGGATTCTACCCGATATCGAATGAGATATCATATTATAAAAACTATGATGATCTCCGTAAAGACCGGGGATCGACCCTTCAGCTTGTTATGATCAATTCATTCAAACTGTTTACCACTTTTAATTTTGAATTTACAGCCGACTATAATTATGATTTATCGTATGATTTTGATGATGATGATAATAAGTTCTATTATAATGATCACTATGTTGAACTTTCGCTGGTCAAACCAATTAACAGTATCATAAGCGTCAATTATCAACGAGTAATCTCATCGTTTGAAACGGAATCCATTAATCAATTCGGACTGAGATTGACATTTTAGCCACCTTGTGACTATTATATAGTAATTAAGATTATTAAATTTTGAGAGCTGAGAGTGATATTTAAAATGAATAAATGTTTTGATTTTTCATCTGCCCAGATTAAGTTTCTGGCATTGCTCTCAGCTACGATTATCATCCTGGGTTTTTATCTTATGATACGAGCCTATGCTTCTCCTCAGAGTGATTCACCTCCTTTCAAAGTTTATATAGGTGATGATGAGCAGAAGTTTGAGGGGATTTTTACTCTCGATCCCAACACCGCTCCGGCTGATTCTCTGGAGTTGCTGCCTGGAATTGGAAAAATATACGCTGACCGGATTGTGGAGTATCGCAAATTACATCCTTTTAAAAAAGAGATTGATATTACCAATGTCAAAGGTATCGGAGCAAAAAACTATGAAAGACTTAAGCCATATCTCAAGGTGAAAAAATAATGGCAAACACCTATACCAGAATTGGGGTTGACCTTCGGGATAACACCTATTATGCCGCCCGGGTTTTGCATGGAATGGGACGTCCACAGGTTAAAGCCCTGATTAGGTATAAAAAAGATAATTTAACAAATCATGAGTTATTGAATTCCGGAAAAGTAATCCTTTCGATTCCGGAAAATATGGCTATTGTGAAAAGAATTAAATTAGATGTTGGAAAAGTCGAAGACTTCAAAAATCGTGGATGTTTTGAGATTCTGCAATCAATCCCTGATGACCCTGATGATTATTGTTGTGAGATATTAGAAACCAGCGTGTCGGGTACATATCTTGGAATTGCGACTCGTAAGAAATTATTGAAATCATCAATAATTGATCCTTTCTATAAAAATGCCAATTTAAATGAAATTCCGGGTGCACAGGTTCGCGGGGTAGCCCTGGGGATTGGATATATTACCTATTGTCATTATGAGAATGGAGATTTGGTAGCCCTGGTTGATGTTCACGATAAAATGGCATCAATCTGTTTTGTCTACAAAAGGAAAATCATGAGCGTAGCTCATCTTATGGCAGATGAATTCGATTTCAACAACGAGAGAGGGATAGAATCATTTGCAGTCGAACTCAAAACACTGATAAATTATAATTTGAATTCGATTTTTAATGACAATGCAACTCTGCCTCTTTCCGCTTTGTTGATCTCCGGGATGAATTCTATTGAGCAGGTTTTACCTGTTTTGAGAAAATATTTTCTTATCAGAGTTGGCACCCCGAGAATCAATAATGGTTTTTTCTCTGATCCGGATAAAATAGCTGGTGTTCAGTTAGAAAAATATTTGATTGCTCTTGGGTTGGCCATTAATTGATCTTGCCAAGATTACTAATGAATTGTATGTTATTGAATCGCTCTGTGATAGGGTGTGGAAATTGAGATATTGAGACTGTTATGACCAGGAAAAAAAATTTAGCAATATATCCAGGGACTTTTGACCCCGTTACCAATGGACATCTATCTTTAATTGAGCGTGCCTGCAACCTCTTTGATGAAGTCTGTGTGGCTGTTGCTGATAATCTCAAAAAAGAACCCTTTTTTGATTTTAATACCAGAATTGAACTTATCAAAAAGACAATAGCAAAAAAGCCATTTAATGGTAAAGTTAAAGTTATTGGTTTTGATGGTCTTCTTGCAGATCTGGCGATAGAAAAAAATGCAACTGCCATCATAAGAGGTCTTCGCGCCGTATCAGATTTTGAGATAGAATTTCAGATGGCCCTGATGAATAGAAAACTGGCTCGCGATGTTGAAACAGTATTTTTAATGCCCGCCCTGTCATGGGTTTATCTGTCATCGACAATAGTTAAGGATGTTGCAATTCATGGTGGGGACATAAAAGGGTTGGTCTCGCCACCGGTGGTAAAGGCATTTAAAAAAAGAATTGCAGCAAAGAAGTAACATCCTGCTTTTTTTTATAATTTAATAATTTTAAAAGGATCTAAAATTGACTGAACAACAGAAAAAGAATAATTCCAAAACACCTGCCGAAAATAAAGAGCAGATTCAGATTCCTTTGGCCGATTTAATAAAAATTCGCTATGACAAGGCCCGTCAATTTGAAACTGATGGATTAAATCCGTATCCATATAAATTTGACCGAACTCACACTACATCACAAATCAAGGAAGAGTTTGATCAATTAGTTGAAAATGAAACAGTGATCAAACTTGCCGGACGATTAATGCTGATCAGAAAAATGGGGAAATCCATTTTTGCTGATATTCATGACAGCGAAGACCGTTTTCAGATTTATATTAAAAAAGACAATGTTTCTGAAGAACAGTTTAAGCTCTGCAAATCTGTTGACCTCGGTGATATTGTCGGTTGCGAAGGAACCCTGTTTGTAACTAAAATGGGTGAAAAGACTTTAAATATTTCCAATATTGAACTGCTCAGTAAATCTTTGCATCCTCTGCCAGACAAACATGCCGGTTTGCAGGATGTCGAGACGCGTTATCGTCGACGTTATGTTGATTTGATTGTCAATCCCGATGTCCGCAAAACTTTTATCGAACGCACAAAGATTATTCAGGCGGTTCGCGATTATCTTAATAAAGACGGTTTTCTTGAAGTTGAAACGCCGATTTTGCAGCCCCTCTATGGGGGCGGTAATGCCAAACCGTTTGAGACTTTTCATAATAAATTAGATATGAAAATGTATATGCGTATTGCCGATGAACTCTACCTCAAGAGATTGATTGTCGGCGGGTATGACAAAGTTTGGGAATACTGCAAAGATTTCCGCAACGAAGGATTGGATCGTTCGCATAACCCGGAATTCTCAATGATTGAATTGTACTGGGCTTATGCTGACTACCGCGACATGGCCGAGTTCTTTGAAAAGATGCTGCGCGAGATAGTCTTTTCTGTTAAAGGAAAATATAAAATTCCCTACGATGAGCACGAGATTGACTTTGAACCTCCGTTTAAATGGATTTCGATGATTGATTCTATCAAAGAAGCCTGCGGTATCGATTTTATGCCTCTTTCATTTGAGGATGCTAAAAAAGAAGCGGTCAATTTGGGTGGCAATGCTGATGATCTTATCAACTGGGGAAAATGTGTTGAAGCGGTCTGGGAACTTAAAGTAGAACCATCCCTGATCCAGCCGACATTTATTGTCGATTACCCGGCTGATATTTCACCTCTCGCAAAGAAGCATCGTGAAAATGATCGCCTTACCGAACGGTTCGAGCTTTTCATGGCCGGACAGGAGATGGGTAATGCTTTCAGCGAACTAAATGATCCGATTGATCAGATGAAAAGATTCCTGCAACAGGGCAAAGCTCTGGAAGCGGGGGATGACGAAGCCCAGCCTCTGGATGATGATTTTATTACTGCTCTGGCTTATGGAATGCCTCCGACTGCCGGACTGGGATTTGGAATTGACCGGTTGATAATGCTGTTGACCAATCAGCATACAATTCGCGACGTCCTCTTTTTCCCGCAAATGAAAGAAATGAAAGAAGGTTCTGTACCGGTTTCAAAAATCCTGGCTCAGATAATTTCTGACGAGAAATAAAATATTTATCTGATAGGAAATTAAAAAAATAAAAACCCGCTCAGATTGAGTGGGTTTTTTTATTCTGCAATGTAAAATAATTCAATCTATTAATTTACATCAATCCTCTCGCCCTTTGGGAGTATCTGTATAATGCACCGATAAATCATAATTTTCGTGCCTGGCAGTCTGTCCGGGCGGACTACAGGCAAGCATACTTCGCCACCTTGTTGTTATTATTTTGAAGGCACAAGAGCATGTGCTGCCCACAAATACAACTTGACAAAATGTATAGATCCATCTAATTTTATTTTCAATAAAAAAATGTAATTGTTAGCGGGGTAGATATCATGCGAAAAAGTAAGCAAATTGTTTCATCAATTTTGATCTTGGTAGTACTGTTTATTGTAGTTTTCATTTTCCAAAGTGATACTAATGCTTCAGAGCCAATGTATAAGTATGGTAAGTCAGATTCAGAAGTTGCGAAGACTCGTAAGCATGATTGGAGATTTCAATCCGAAAAAGGTGCGAAGTGGTTTGAGTTTGGTAATACTGGAAATATTATAATAGCAGAGAAAAAGACTATCTACTCCCTCAATCCTGCTGACGGAACCCTGCAATGGAAGCTTGAAGATACAGAAGAAATCACAATGGATAGATATGAAAAGATAGTGGGAACTGATTATGCAATGCTCTGTACCAAAAAGGGATTGACAGGCAAAGGGAAAAAGTCCTCGATAATTCTAAACACAGTCACCGGTGATACTCTTTGGAATAGCTTAAGCATTGGTATACAAGAGACATTTGGGCAATTTTATATTCCAGAAAACGACTTGTTACTTATCGCATGTCCTAATAAAGGCAAGACAGTTGTTGCCTTGAATATGAAAACCTTTGAAGTTGTCTGGACAAATAATGATTTCTTTGATGGGGATAAACCTAAACTCTTCACACTACAAAAAGAGTTCAAAGTAAGTGACGATAAGCCCTATACTGAATCCCAGAAAGAAGGAAGAGAGACTATCGATCCTATTCACTATCCTACTTGGGTTTCAAGTACTTTGATTATCAATGTTAATCATAAAGGACCTTTTGCATTTAATCCATTAACTGGAGAGAAAATATGGTCGTCAATAATCAAGAAGGAAGATGGTTCTGTTCGAAAATTCAAAGAATTTCCAAAAATCAAATTTGATGATGCTAAGAGTATTGTTTTTATAGGTTATGATAAATACCTTGGTGCTTATTCAACTTCTGATGGAACACTATTGTGGGAGTCTCCCAGGTTTAAATCAACACCATATATGAATAAGATAGATCAGGATATGATATCAGTTCATTATAATAATTTGTATTATGGTTTAAATCCATCTACAGGTTCAATATTATGGGGACCAATTGAAATAGATGTCGATCATGATGATGTTTATTCTCAAGCACTTAGAGGAAAGAATTCAAAGGAATTATTTATAAAAAATACTTTTTGCCGTATTGATTATACTTCTGGAGCTATAACAACAATGTTTGAAATTGACAAAAAATATGATTTTAAAGATGATTACTTTTATTCAATTGATAAAATGGATGACGGATATTTTCTTTCTTCTCAATGGTCAACATTTCGGCTTGATAAGGATGGCAAAGTGATATATGCTGTCAGGTCTGATTTTCGTAAATCAGGGCTAATTGGTAAATATTCTGTGCGTGAAGATACTGATGATTATATTTTCCTGGCGGTAAAAACAAGAGTAAACAAGAATGATCGCGGAATTGCTATAATATCAAAAGAAACAGGAAAACCTCTTTGTCAAATTTCAATAGGTAATGTGAAATCAGATTGTCGTATTGATACAGATCGTAAACGAATAATTGCTACTGGCGAAAAGAAGAAAGTATTTACATGTTATTCGTTTGATTCAATTGACAAGTAAGGATCAAAATCAGAAATACATGTTATAAGTGATATAATACTATAGACTTATTTTGCTCTGTCAAAAATATATTCATGTCAGTAATGAATTGATTATGTACTAAAACCAGCAGGAAGTCCAACTGGGGGAACTGCTTCTATATCATATAATCTACAGTTATAAAATGTCAGATAATGCTGTCTATTTATTCACATCAATCCTCTTGCCCTTTGGGAGAATCTGTATATATTGCACCGATAAATTAGGTTATTTAAGCAGTTAGCACTGCATATGGAGGAATTATGGACTATCGTATTGAAACTGATACAATGGGCGAGATGAAAGTCCCGGCTGATAAATATTATGGCTGTCAGACAGCCCGCTCGATTCAGAATTTCCGCATTGGCGGTGAACGGATGCCGCGTGAATTGATCCGTGCCCTCGGTATTCTCAAAAGAGCCGCTGCCGAAGTAAATGTTGAACTCGGCACTCTTCCCAAAGAAAAAGGGGATCTGATTGTTAAAGCTGCCAACGAAGTTATTGAAGGCAAACTTGATGAGCATTTTCCATTGGTGGTTTGGCAGACCGGTTCGGGAACTCAGACCAACATGAATTCCAACGAAGTGATCGCCAACCGGGCTATTGAAATTTCCGGTGGGGAAATGGGTTCCAAAAAACCGGTTCACCCTAACGACGATGTCAACAAAGCACAGTCTTCAAATGACACTTTCCCGACAGCGATGCATATTGCCGCTGTTGAAGAAATTCATCGCCGCCTGATTCCAATGATTACTCAGCTAAGAGATACTCTGACCAAAAAATCTGATGAATTCAAAGATATAATTAAAATCGGACGCACACACCTTATGGATGCCACCCCGCTAACATTGGGACAGGAATTTTCAGGTTATGCTGCCGCTTTGACTCTGGGACTTGACCGTATCAACAATTGTCTGGTACGCCTTTACCCTCTGGCTCTTGGTGGAACTGCGGTTGGCACCGGTTTGAATACTCATCCTGATTTTGCTGTCAAATCAGCCGCTGCTATTGCAAAAATATCCGGTTGTAAATTTGTAACTGCTCCTAATAAATTTGAAGCCCTTGCTACTCATGATGCAATCGTGGAAGCATCCGGCGTTATGAAAACTCTGGCCTGTTCCCTGATGAAAATTGCCAACGATATTAGATGGCTGGGTTCCGGTCCTCGTTGTGGAATTGGCGAGATTGATTTACCAGCGAATGAACCGGGTTCATCAATTATGCCAGGCAAAGTCAACCCGACCCAGCCGGAAGCAATGACTATGGTCTGCTGTCAGGTGATGGGTAATGATGTCGCAGTTAACATTGGCGGTGCATCCGGTAATTTTGAACTCAATGTTTTTAAACCGATGATGATTTTCAACCTGCTGCAATCAATTCGCCTGATAGCCGATTCCTGTGAAATGTTTAATGAAAACTGCGCCGTGGGAATCAAGCCGAATAAAGATAACATCAAAAAGAATCTCAACAATTCACTGATGCTTGTGACAGCCCTGAATCCGCATGTCGGCTATGACAATGCTGCCAAGATTGCCAAAAAAGCTCATGCTGAAGGAACTACATTAAAAGAAGCAGCAATGGCTCTGGAATTATTGACTTCGGATGAATTTGATGAAAAAGTTCGACCGGAAAAAATGATCGGCCCCAAACGGTCGTAGACCGTTTTACCGCGAGGCGCACACGTAGTGTGATCTACGCAAGGGACTGAATTGATATTATTTACTTTGTAGGGACAGGTCTAGACCTGTCCTTACATATTTATAATCTAATTTTACTCCGCTTTCACCGGCAATACATGAATTGCTTTTACAACCAGTAAAACTTCGTCTCCCGGTTTAAGATCTAAACTCTCGGTCGATTCGGTTGTAACCACAGAAGCCATTTTAGCCGGAGTAGTTACATCGCATTTTACCAATGACATCAATCCGCCATCTTTAATCTCAGTAACCTTTCCTTTGATTACATTTCGTGCACCGTATTTCATTTATTCACCTCTTTGGTTAGCTTTATGTTTTGTTATTGGTAATGAACCAGAATACATTTGTCAACCAATGTAGCGTCATGTCATACCGTGCCCTTTATTGCGCACAAAAAACAGGCAGGTCCGTGGGCGGATCTGCCCTACTAATATAAAAAATAAATTCATTTGTTGAATCTGATTATATTAAACATATATTGTCGCCATGCAAACATCGCTGCACATATTAGCTCTGGTCGAAGAGCTTAAGCATAGTATTGTCGGGAGCAAAATAATCTCGACCGAGTTCTACAAAAAGCAAAGAGCCGCTTATATCTTTGTTAAAGCTGAAAAGACCAAACAGGCTCTTGGCTTTGTGTATCATCCGCATGGACCGGGTGTATTTATTGTGCCTGCTTCTAAAATTAAAATAGAGACTCGCGAAAAGCCCTGGCCTTTTTTTCAACTCGAAGATGCTCTTATTGAAAATATTGAGCAGATTCAGTCTGACAGGATTTTAAAAATATCCTATATCAAAGATAATAAAAAGGGACAAATTGTCATTGAGGCGATGGGCGTTAACGGTAATATCTGGAATCTAAACGAGAATGGTCATATAACGGCAACCCTTAGAAAACGAAATGTTAGCGAAAAGGAATCTTATTCCCCTCCTAAGAAATTTGAGGGACTAAGTCCCATTGATATTACCGAAGAAGAACTCACCAATCTTTTTGATGAATATCCTGACAAACCTCATTGGCAAATTCTTGAAAAAAAATTGTTAGGGTTTAATAAGACTCTGGCTCGTGAAATAATTCATAGATCCTCTGATGATAATATTGACAGTTTGGCCACAACTATTTGCGAGATAGCGAATCGTTTTAATAATACAGAAAAGGGATACCTTTATCAGATTGCCAATAAAATCGAAGCCTACCCTTTTAAGCTATCAAGTGTAGATCAACAACCGGAAAAACACAAAACTCTCTCGCTTGCGGTCATGCATATGGCTGATATGAAACAGACTCAAACGGAAGAAGCCAGCGAAGAGAAAACGGTTCTTCAGGCTGTGAAAAAGGAAATCAAAAAACTATCCAGACGAGTTGAGAAAATTGAAAAGGATTTAGCGGAAGCTGTCGATTTTGAAAAATTCCAAAAGATAGGTGAGTTGCTAAAAATAAATTATGATAAAATATCAAAAGGAATGACTGAAATTACCCTTGAAGATATTTTATCTCCCGATCAAAATGAAATAACAATCAAACTTGATAACAAATTATCCCCTGTAGAAAATATTGAGAGATATTTTAAAAAGTATCGCAAGGGTCGGGAAGGGTTGGATATTTTAAAGCGTCGTTTTGAGATCAGTAAGCAGGAAAAAGTTAATCTGGAAAATATTTATTCTGATCTTGAAGATAATTTTGATAATGCCATCAATCATTATAAATCTGATGTAGCAGATCTTCTTCCCCGAACAGCTTTAACTTCAGAAATAACCCAGAGGCTTCCGTATCGCAAATATATTTTAACAACCGGTTTGACCATTTATGTCGGCAAAGATGGAGCAGATAACGACCGTACGACTTTTGAATTTGCCAAGCCGTATGAGTTATGGTTTCATACTGCTCAGTGTGCCGGTTCGCATGTTGTAATTAAATATCCCAACAAATCGTTTGAACCATCAAAACAAGAGATAGCCGAAACAGCAGCCATAGCTGCCTGGTTTAGCAAAGCCCGCAATGATACTGCCGTACCGGTAAATTACACTATGAGGAAATATGTTCGCAAACCCCGCAAAGCCAAACCGGGTTTAGTTACGGTTGATAGAGTAAAATCTATAATGGTCGAACCAACTAAGCCACAGGCATAGCCTGTCTTACCGCGAGGCGTTGAAACGAAGATTGTAAATAAATCTTGTGTAGCCCACTGCTTGCAGTGGGTTTCTGTTCAATATTTTGAATTGTAAACCCACCATAAATGCAACATCATTGCGTTGGCGGGCCACCCATAACCGAATTTGTGTATTATAATCCCATTCCTACTGCAATCCCAAACCTATATTGAGTGGTGTTGATTTCATGGGGGATACCATCAAAGACCTGGTCGGTTTCATCCCCATCTTCTACCGGATCATCACCATACCACGACTGCGTACTTTTTCCTGTAGCTTTGATAGAGGTGACATCTCCGCTAAGTTCTACAAACAATCCCTTCAATGGCATTGATTCAAAATTCCAATGGACGGTAAAATCAGCCAGAACTCCATTGCCCGTAATATCAGCATCAGTCTGTTTAAAACGTAATTTATGATTATCATAATCAGTTATAAATGCTCTGGTATATGCTATTCGTGATTGGAGAGATAATGCCTGAACAATATTATAATCAACTCTGAATCCAATGTTAGGGAGTTTGTAAGTTATCTCATAATACAGAGCATTAATATCAGGCAAATTAAATTCAAAAGGTTCCCAATCGTTATCAGGATCAAGCTGCCAGCCATTTATACCAAAAATTTCCTGCTCTATTTTTTGATATTTAAAACCACCAGTAAGAGAAAGGCTTCCATTTTCATTAAGAAGAACCAATTTGTCAACTTCCACGAGCATTATGTTGTTAGTTCCTTCGACATCAGATTCTGTATATGAAAACTTCTCTATAGAACCAGTTCTGAAATTCCACCAATCATGGTCATACATTTTCCCTGAGGGATCATTTAAGTTTGTATAGTATCCAATAGTGAAGCCAATTTCAGAATTTGTTCCTGGCAATATTTTTAAATCAATTTCTCCGCCAACCATTGTTTGATCTAATGGAAATTCAAGTTGGCTTTTTAGAAAATTGCCCATAATATCTTTTAATTCCATTATATATTCAGTTTTACCAGAATTAAATCCTATATATGGTTTAAAACTTAGCGAAAATTGTTTTGATTGAGCAATAGAACTACTAACAATAATCAGAATTAATAAAATTGAAATTATTCCAAATCTAAAATGGCGCATTGAGATCTCCTGTTGTTTAGTTTAGAAAATAATAATGGATTTGTAAGGCGATTGTAAAGTTATATTCTTGATGTATTTTTTCTATTTTATTGACGTATCTTCAATACTAATATTCTCGCCGGTCATCTCTTCGATCTCGTCTAAAAGAGCTTGCTCAAGTTCTTCTTCTTTGATTGTTTTGACAATCTTGCCCTTTTTGATAAGGATCCCTTTTCCATCACCACCGGCAATTCCAATATCGGCAGCTTTGGCTTCCCCCGGTCCATTGACCACACAACCCATCACAGCTACTTTCAGGGGTGATTTAAGATGACGGGTTTTGGCTTCGATAGATTCCGCTAATGGAATCATATCAATCTGGCATCTTCCGCAGGTAGGGCAGGCGATAACTTCGACACCATCTTCTTTAAGAGCGCAGGATTTTAAAATCTGTTTGGCAACTTTGATTTCATGAACCGGATCAGCCGACAAAGAGACACGAATTGTGTCGCCAATGCCAGTCAACAATATTGCACCTATACCAACTGCAGATTTAACTGTCCCAGTATCAAGCGTCCCGGCTTCAGTGATCCCTACATGCAATGGGTATTCGCATTTTTCTGCCAACATATGATACGCCCAGTATGCTGTGGTGGTATTGGTTGATTTAACCGAGATAACAATATCAGTGAAATCCATATCTTCAAGCACGGCAATTTCTCTCAGGGCTGCTTCGGTGAATGCCCTGGGATCGTCATGGCCATATTTTTCAAGCACATCTTTGGGGAGTGATCCGGAATTTACGCCGATTCTTATAGGTACACCGGCACCTTTGGCAGCTTTGGTTACTTCACGGACTTTCCATTCTGATCCAATATTCCCCGGATTAATACGGATTTTATCAATCCCGGATTCGATAGCTTTTAGAGCATATTTATATTGAAAGTGAATATCTGCAACCAACGGTATGTCAGTCTTATCCCTAATTTCCTTTAATTTGCCGGCGGCATCTTTGTTTAGAACCGAAAGCCTTACTATTTCGCATCCGGCATCCACAAGCTGGTTAATTTGTTTGAGCGTAGCGGCAACATCGCGTGTATCAGTATTGGTCATGGATTGAATAGCAATTGGAAAACCACCACCAATTATGGTTTCGCGGATTTTGACGGTTTTTGATTTCCGCCTTTGTATCGGATAATTTAATTCCATAATCTATATACGTCTTGACCTTTTAATAAAAGCAAATTAGTTTAAACAATTGTAGATAAAGTTGCAACAGAAAGTTGGAAATGATTTGATCTGGTTAAAACGCATTGTACCCCTGGTACTTTTATTGAGTATTATCTTTGGATATAATTACTATCAAGATAAGTATAAAGAAAAAGTAATTGAGACCTCCAAAGAACATGCTCTGGTGACCGCCAAAGTATGGTATGCCAGCGCCCGGTTTAAAGATGAACCAGAGAAATTTGAAAATTATCGGCATTCTATTTTAGCCGAAGCCAAACTATCTCAGGAGCAGATGTATCAATTCCTTGAGTTGTATGAAAACACACCAACAAATTATGAAGTTTTTGCTCATTGGGTTTCATACTATGTTGATTCGCTATATGAATTGGGCAGGGAATATGAGGGGGATTACAAGCAGGATTCGATTAAATCAAAAGAGTAGATTACAATTCAACTGAAATAAAACAGGTTTTGCTATATAGAGTGGCCCACCATTTATGGTGTGTTTACAATTCAGATAATGAATAGAATCAGGGTAGCCCACTGCTTGCGGTGGGTTTACTGTTCAAATTGTTTTAGTTTAGAGTTTGGCAGGCATTGCCTGTTCTATTCTTGGGGCACACGAGGGCGTGTACCTCCCACTAAAATCGTTAACAATAAAAGCCACAATGTGGCTACTCCACTCCAAATGCATTGGGGAAATGCTCTAACTGCCCATCCAAAAAAGTGACCACATCGAATCGCAAATCGATATTCTTGATCTCTTTTTCCTGTAAATATTTCTGGGCCGCCTTTATAAGATTATCCTGTTTGCGTTTATCGACCCGCTCTACCGGATGGCCATACTTTTTTGATGAAGCTGATTTCACTTCTACAAAAATAACCAGGTTATCTTTTTGAACAATCAGATCTATTTCCCGATGACTGTCCTGCCAATTGGATTCTAAAATAGTGAAGTTATTATCTTTATAAAATTTGGCTGCTAACTGCTCGTACTCACGGCCAATTTTGACTCGTTTATCTATTTCAGAAGAAGTCATTATATTATCTCATATCTGTCAGGAAAGGATTCCTGACAGCTCAAAGCAAATAAAACACACTTAGTGTGTGGCTTGCCATGAGATGACTTGCCACTATGTGGTCTAGAAGAGGACATAGTCTTTGATAAGTTTGGCTACCGGTTTAAATGATTTGCGGTGAATTTCACAGGGTCCATTGGCAGTGAGTTCTTCGAGATGAGCCGAAGTGGGGTAGCCTTTATGCTTGGCAAATGAAAACGAGGGATACAGCCCCTGCATTTTATCCATAATGCGGTCACGGGTAACTTTGGCAACAATTGATGCTGCCGAGATTGCCTTACAACGACTATCACCGGAGACTACTGCAAGCTGAGGATAGTTGATATTGGGAATAGTAAACTTGCCGTCAACGAGAATAAAATCAGGTTTTTGATTCAGATCCCTGACAGCTTTTCGCATGGCCATTAACGATGCTTTATGAATATTGATTTTATCAATATCTTCGTTATCAATTATACCAATGGCGCAAATCAAACCAAGATCGACTATCTCTTCAAATATATGTACTCGTTGCAGGTGGGTTAATTTTTTGGAGTCATCAAGCCCTTTGATCTCAAGATCATTTGGCATTATCAAAGCCGCCGCTACTACCGGTCCGGCGAGGGGACCGCGCCCTACTTCGTCAACACCACAAATTGAATGATAACCTTTTTGGGTTATAGCCTTTTCAATATTATCTAACTGTGGAAGAATTATATCTGTATTTAAGTTCATTTTTATCTGCACCTCTGAATAAATATGAAAATATGCTGTCTTTTCAAGTAAAAAGAACTCTTAGTTTATAATATCGGTATATTATTTACTTTTATTGAATATAATCTGATTTTATATTCATCTGGTTGTCCAAAATAAGAACAGGAACATGAATAAAAAAAATACAAAAGAATTCAGTTTTAAAATTATTGCCGGAAGCCTGAAGGGTAAAACAATTACTGCTCCCGATCTTGGCATTACTCGTCCACCGTTGACCAGATTGCGGAAATCTATTTTTGATTTTTTGAATCCGTATCTCGACAATGCGAACTATCTTGATCTATTTAGTGGAACAGGATCGTATTTATTTGAAGCTGTTTCGCGTGGAGTGAACTCAGCAACAGGGATAGAGCTTGAACCAAAACTTGTCGATACCATCAACACACAAAGTGTGTTTTATGGGATTAATAATAAGTTGAAATGTCATTGTGAGAATGTCTTCGATGCGATCAAGCGATTACATCAAACAGGCTACACCGCAGAGATAATTATGATGGCTCCACCTCAATACGTAGGCCTAACCGATGACACGTTGTCTCTTTTATTGAAGTATCCGATTTCTACTGAAGATGGGATGATTATCTGTCAGCATGATTCTTCGGAGACAAAACAAATATCATTTAAGAGTTTTTCAATTTTACAACAGCGTAAATATGGCAATACGACTTTTACAATTCTTGATCCGTTTAACTAAGATTATCAATAAATGTCATCCCCGATTGATAGTATTTCTACCAATAAAAAAAAGCGCCTTTGAGGGCGCTTTTTTATTCGTACTAATATGAAAATTATTTCTTTTCAGAATCATCCTCAGCCGGTTTTTCTGATTTAGCTTCCTCTTTAGGAGCTTTTTCAGTTTTGACTTCCTCGGCCTTAGGTTCTTCAACCTTTGCTTCGGCTTTGACTTCTTCCGGTTTAACTTCAGGAACTGGAGTTCCTTCAACTACTGGAGCAGCTTCTTCTTTAGCCTTATTCATACCTTTATCAGAGAGTTCCTCTTTGATACGAGCAGATTTACCGGTTAGATTTCTGAGGTAGTAGAGCTTATTACGGCGAACCGATCCTGCTCTGATTCTTTCGATTTTGTCAATATTAGGCGAGTGAAGAGGGAATACGCGTTCAACACCGATACCATTTGAAATTTTACGGACTGTAAATGTTTCACCAGTCCCACCGCCTGCGCGGCTTATTACGGTACCCTGAAAAACCTGAACACGTTCCTTATCACCCTCCTTAATTTTCACATGTACCCGAAGGGTGTCTCCTGAGCTGAAAGGAGGAATATTCTCCTTCATAAAACTCTTTTCAATGTGGGCAATGCGTTTCATTTTACTTTCCTTTCCAACACTCTATAAATACAATAATTATTTAACAATTTAATGATCTATATATAAAATTTATTTTTCTTTTTCAATCTTCTTAATTTTTTCTAACTCTTTCTCTTCTTCATCAGACAGTTCCGCCATTTCCAATATGTCCGGTCTTTTTAAAAAACAATTTTTTAATGCCTCCCGGCTTCGGAACTGCTTTATCAGTTCATGATTGCCGGACATAAGTTCCTCGGGAACTTTTAAACTTTCATATTCAGCAGGTCTGGTGTAGCAGGAAGCTCCCAGTAACTGGTTCATGTGTGAATCTTCAAGAGCTGATTCAAAATTCCCAAGAACTCCAGGGATCAATCTACCGATGGAATCAACCATCACCATTGCTGCCGGTTCACCTCCGCTTAAAACATAATCGCCGATAGAAACTTCACTGATATCATACAACTCAGTGATTCGCTGATCTATACCGAGGTAGTGGCCGCAAATTATAGTTATATGGTCACATAACGAATATTTAACAGCCGTTGTCTGCTTGAAAGGTTTCCCAGCCGCTGAAGTAAGGATAATCTTCTCACCGGCCTTGCCAGCCTTGTTTTTGTGATAGTAACCTAAATCCTTCAGGCACAAATCAACCGGTTCAACTTTCAGTACCATCCCGCCGCCACCGCCAAAAGGGGTGTCATCAACAGTATTGTGACGATCGGTCGCATAATCGCGAAGGTCTATTATTCTGATTTCAAAGAGCTGCTTATCAACCGCTTTTCCGATCAATGATTGTTTCAACGATTGGCTGAAATAATCCGGAAAAAGGGTAATAATTTCAAATTTCATTTTACTGCACGCTTATGTTTCTTCGTCTTCCGGAATTCCGGTCGGATCAATAACGACACGCTTTTCAGCTATATCAATATTTTTCACAAACTGCTTAATCGCCGGAAACATTATCATTTTTCCATCTGACATTTTAATCACATAAACGTCGTTTGCCGGATACTGTTCTACATTCTCTATTGTACCCAGCATATTATTAGTATTCTCTTCAATCACATTACAGCCGATAAGATCATGAATGTAGTAGCTTCCATCGGGGAGATCCACTACTTCGCTTTCTAAAACCGCTATCTTGCGGTTGGTATATCGAGCTGCATCTTCCGGTGTAGTGATATTTTCAAATCTTACAACTGGTTTGCCGGAAATCACACTTGATGATTCCAGCTTAATTATATCCCAGTTTTTTCGATTCTCAATATATATTTCACTAAGACCGAGAAACCTGTCTGGAAAGTCTGTCAGAGGAATAACATAAATTTCACCATGTATTCCCCGAGTCCGACCAAGCCGTCCGACTACAACAAACTCGCCCTTTGGCACAGCTTAGTCCTCGAGAATTTCCAATACCGCACGTTTTCCCTGACGGGCGGCACCAGCGGCCAGCAAAGTACGGATAGATTTGGCGGTGTTTCCTGCTTTACCGATAACTTTTCCCAAATCACTCTGGTCTACTCTTAACTCGTACACTGTTGTGCGACTGCCTTCAATTTCCTTAACATCCACAGCATCAGGGTTGTCAACGATAGACTTAACGATGTACTCTACAAAATCTTTCATGATCAAATCCTTTTCGTATCAATTGTAATTCAGTAAGAATTTTTCTTAAACTGTTTTAAATCTGGTTCTAGTTCTGTTTACCTAAGAGATAAACTGTTTCTTTTGCTTTTGTTATCCTCTCCCGACTCTTACGATTCGGTATTATCGGATGATTCAGTTTCAGTTGGTGCATCATCAGCTTTAGCCTTTTCGGCTTTTGCTTCCTCGGCAGCCTTTGCTTCAGCAGCTTTTGCTTCCTCGGCAGCCTTAGCTTCTTTGGCTTTGGCTTCTTCAGCAGCCTTAGCTTCTTTAGCTTTGGTTTCCTCAGCAGCTTTAGCCTCTTCAGCTTTAGCTAACACGGCTTTTTTCATTTTCCGCGTTTTCTTCGGACGCTCATTGATTTCAGTTTTTAACGCAACTTCTGAAACGTCTTCTCCCTTTTTGGCGCGAAGATATTTTTCGTTGAAGCCAACCTGTGTAAAAAGGGAATTAACTGTGTCTGATGGGATTGCACCCTCATCAAGCCAGTGAGCGATTCTGTCTTCAAACAGATTCACCTTTGCTGGTTTTTCAATCGGGCTGTAAGTGCCAATAACTTCAAGAAAACGGCCATTGCGCGCCCGGCGGGAATCCGCCGCTACGATACGATAAAAAGGCTGTTTCTTCTTGCCCATCCGACGAAGTCTAATGTGTACGGCCAAAAAATCAATCCTCCATAAATGGTTTCAATTTAAAAAGGCATCATCCCTTTTGGGAGGCCTTTGTTTTTACCTTTATTCATTTGTTTAAACATCTTTTGCATAGTATAAAACTGCTTCAATAACTGGTTAACCGCTTGTATCGAGTTACCCGATCCGGTAGCAATTCTTTTCTTGCGGGAACCATCAATCAATCCCGGATTACGGCGTTCGGCAATGGTCATAGATTTTATAATTGCCACCATCCGCTCCATATCTTTTTCTTCAACCTGCACCCCTTTGAGGGCTTTGCCAACACCGGGAATCATCTTGAGCAAGCCATCCAAGGGACCCATCTTTTTTATCTGGTCCATCTGATCCAGGAAATCCTCAAAGTTAAATTGAGCCTTGAGCATCTTCTCCTGCATCTTGATTGCCTGATCTTCGTCAATCGTCTCTTGAGCTTTTTCAACCAGGGTAACAATATCACCCATCCCCAGAATACGAGTTGCCATCCGCTCAGGATAAAACAGCTCCAGCTCGCTTAGCTTCTCGCCAATCGATGCCAATTTAATAGGGCATCCGGTAACTTCCCGAATAGAAAGAGCCGCCCCACCTCGGGCATCGCCATCAAGTTTGGAAAGAACCACTCCGGTAATATCTAAACGCTTATGGAATTCATCAGCAACTTTTACAGCATCCTGACCGGTCATCGAATCAGCAACAAGCAACAGTTCATCTGGCTTAACCAATGATTTGATCTCTTCGAGTTCACCCATCAGTTTGTCATCAATATGCAAGCGTCCGGCAGTATCTAAAATAACAAGATCTATAAAATTCTTTTCAGCATATTTAACCGCTTCTTTGCAAATCTTCGGGGGCATAGCCCCTTCAATAGAAAAATGTTCGACAGCAATAGAATCAGCAAGAACCTTCAATTGTTTCACCGCCGCCGGACGATAAATATCCGCCGCTACAACCATCGTCTTTTTGTTTTTTCGCTTGTGCATCAATGCAAGCTTGCCGCACAGAGTAGTTTTACCTGAACCCTGAAGACCGCAGACCATCATTACAGTAGGTGATTTTGTGATCGGAACCAGAGGTACTTCTTTACCGCCAAGCAATAGCACTAATTCTTCATGAACAATTTTAATTATCATCTGTCCGGGTTCAATAGCCTGAAGAACTTCTTCACCTACAGCTTTTTCCTGAACGCTCTGCACAAACTTTTTGGTAACCTTGTAATTGACATCCGCCTCTAAAAGAGCCTGACGAACCTCGCGCATTGAGTCCTTGATATTCTTCTCGGAGAGTTTTCCGGCACCGCGAAGTTTCTTGAAAACGACTTCAAGTTTGTCTGTCAAATTACCAAACATAAAAATATAACAACCCGCTATGAATCCTCTTTGTGAAAATTCAATCGGTTAAATATTAATAATCAAAACTGACACAAGCAAACGGATGCTGTGCCAGAACTTACAAAGCCCACCAATATAGCAAACTTGAAAAAATAGGCAAGAAATTAATGGCCACAGGGTGGCCAGCCGGATGATTAAACGGGCTGTGTAATTGCTTGTTATGCAATAACTTTTAGATTGCGTGAGAAAAAGATGGGAAGGGGCTCTAAATCTTAAAACTTATATTTAATAAATTAGATATTGAAGAAGCTCATTTTACTGTATTAGTCAGATTTTGTCTGACAGACCCTGTCAGTAAACGAATTTATAGTAAGATAAATTATATTCTAAGTAGGGCAGGATCCCTGCGATCCTGCCAGTAATTTGTTGGATTAAAAAGGAGTCAGGATTATTAAAAGTATGTCAAAGTTATCAAGATATTTTTCAGATAATTACATTTATTTTATTACTGTTTTTACATATCAAAAACAGAAAGTTCTATTGAAGAATCCGGAATTATTTCTTAATGTGATTAGGAAAGTAAAAGATAATCATCCCGTTGATTATCATGCCTGGGTTGTTCTTCCTGACCATTTTCATGTAATTATTCGCCCTTTAAAACTAACGCCTGCAGAAATCATACATGATTTTAAACTGTCCTATGGTGCATTTTTCAGAAAAGAATGTGGAATAAAAAGTTGTAAATTATGGCAGGATAGATATTGGGATCATGTTATTAGAAATCAGAATGATCTTAAAAAACATATTGATTATATTCATTATAATCCAGTTAAACATGGATTGACTTTGAATCCATTTGATTGGGAATTATCATCAATAAATAAATTTGAATATCAAAAAGACTGGGGTGTGAACAAAATAATTAAATTTGAAGGTGATTTTGGAGAATAAAGAAGGCAGGATCACAAGGTCCTGTTCTACATACTCACACAGATAATATAAAGTTGCGTCAGGTCTGAGGGTAGACCTGACCTACAAAACTTGAACAGAAACCCACTGCAAGCAGTGGGCTACCCATTATAAAATTACTTCGATACAACGCCTCGCGGAAAAACAGGCTATGCCTGCGCCTTGCGGTAAAACACACTACGTGTGTTAGCCCTTTACTACTCCTATCGGGGACATGCGGGCTACTTTGCGGGCGATGCCGGCTTGATGCGAAATCTCTACAACGCTATCAACATCTTTATATGCTCCGGGGGCTTCTTCGGCGACAACTCTTTTGCTCTTGGCACGGAGATAAATACCTTTATCATGTAAATCCGAAAATACCTGATTGGCACTGTGGCGTTTGATTGAAGCATGACGTGACATCATTCGCCCGGCACCATGACACGAAGAACCAAAAGTCTCCTGCATTGCTTTTTCTGTTCCAACCAAAAGATAACTTCCCGTTCCCATATCACCCGGAATCAATACCGGCTGACCAATATGACGATACTTTGCAGGAATATCTCTATGTCCCGGACCAAATGCCCGCGTTGCTCCTTTGCGGTGAACATAAAGCTGTCGTTTCTTTCCTTTAACTTCATGCTCTTCGAGTTTTGCCATATTGTGGGCAATGTCATAGATTAGATTCAAACCAAGTTTATGTGAAGGCTGTTTGTACACCGCTTCAAAAGATTCCCGAATCCAGTGCATAATCATCTGTCTATTCGCCCAGGCAAAATTGGCCGCCGCTTTCATAGCAGAGAAATACTGCTGGGCTTCGGGTGAAGATGCCGGTGCATAAGTCAGTTGCTTATCAACTAATCTAATATCATATTTTTTTTGTGCTCTTCGCATCACTTCGAGATAGTCGGTGCAAATCTGATGTCCGCAACCTCGTGATCCAGTGTGAATCATAATCGTAACCTGACCAACTTCAGTGATCCCAAATGCTTCGGCTGCTTCTGGGTAAAATATTTCATCTACCTTTTGAATCTCAAGAAAATGATTTCCTGCTCCAAGTGTACCCAGTTGGTTCGATCCTCGTTTAATCGCTTGTTTGCTTATCACCGAAGGATCAGCTCCTTCGATAGATCCTTGTTCTTCGGTAGCTTCCAGATCCGAATCCCAGCCATAACCTTTGTTGACTACCCATCGCGCTCCATGTCTAAACACATCTTTCATCTCTTCAGGAGAGAGTCTTAGCCTGCCCGTGGAGCCTACACCTGAGGGGACGTTGTTGAACATAGTATCGATCAGTTTTTCCAAACGGGGAAGGATGTCGTTAACTTTGAAATCAGAACGAAGTAGACGCACGCCACAGTTAATATCATAACCAACTCCACCCGGGGATATTATACCATGATTAGCATCAAAAGCCGCCACAGCACCAATGGCAAAACCATAACCATGATGAATGTCAGGCATAGCAATAGATTTCCCGACTATACCCGGAAGAGTAGCAACATTGGCGACTTGATACAAAGCATCATCGGCTTTGATTGTTTGCATCATTTTTTCATCAGAGTAAATCAACCCGGGAACATTCATTTTCAAGCCATGTTCTCGATGCAGACTGGTTTCATAATTTTTTGGAATCTGGTAGCGGTAGTTATCTACTTTGTCTAAAGAACCCTTCCACGCCATGGGACTTAATGCCTCCTATTTAGAATGCCTCTTTTAAAATATAATAAAATCAGACATCAATCAAGACCTGAACGGTGGCATGGCCGCTTTTATCTTTTTCAACAATTTCAAGCAGATGATATGAGACTGCTTTAACATGCATCCCCGGCTCATGTTTGTCGTCATCATATTTTTCACCACTACATAATGCTGTTAGCTTACATTCTCCGGTAAATGCGATTTTGAATTGCTTAAAAACTAATAGATCAACTTCGTGGATATAGATCAGCTTAGACAGAAATGCCACTAGTAGACCTTGTCTGTCGATTGACTCAACCTCAAATTCAATTTCAACTACAGAATCTATCAATGATAACTCTGTAATAGTTGCAAAGAGACCCTCGGCTGAAGAGGCAAATGCTTCCTCAAGCGTATCACCAGTCGCCTTGATAATGATGTCAGCTGTATGTTCCAAAAATTCAAAAGGCATAATTAAAGATACAACTAATTTAACTTGGCAGGAAAGTATTAAAATGCTTTTATTAATTTATGTTCGAGTTTCTAAATAAAATGACATACAAGCAATCATTATTATTGGTTCTGATTGTATTTATTATGTTTGAATCGTTAGTCATAATAGTTGGTGATCTAAATCGTGAACCCTGGGGGGATGAGCATCATTTTTATCAGACGGTAATTCAATTCGGTACTGATTTTTCAATAAGCACTCTCACTCATTACAATGAAATGTCTGGTCCATTTCCGTTTTTGGTCTATTCATCATGGGGGAGAGTTTTTGGTTTTGATCTTTTTGTTTTGCGTTTACTCTCAATTCTTATAGCGCTGGCATCGTACACCATTTTTCATAGGCTGCTTCATTCAATATTCAAAAGTGGTATAATTGCAATAATAGGAACAACGTTCCTGATGGTTCATCCCTACATGATCGGCTTTTCAATATTTGTTTTCACCGATGGCATCACTATTCTATTACTAATTTTAGCATTGTTTGGAATTCACAAAAACAACATGTCCTTATATACATTATCAATGACAGCCGCCCTGATCTCTCGGCAATTTGCAATCTTTTTTCTTATAGCCTCGGTTTTGTATTTTTTATTAAACAGATCTCCTGAAAATAAAAAAATGCTAGCAGCCTCGCTGCTTTCTTTACTACCTTTTCTCAGATTGGTGTGGTTATGGGGAGGTTTTAGTCCGGACAATGCCTGGAGAATGATGTATCTGGACGATGGATTCACATATCATGTGAACTATTTGATTTTATATATATGTTTATTAATTGTTTACCTGCTCCCTTTTGTAGTTTGGAATTGGAAAAAGATATATAGCAACAAAACCACAATAATTGTGTCCGTGATACTATCATTTTTCTATTGGCTTTTCCCGATAGGACCATCAAAATACGACATCGCCAACAACACCTTTACAGTAGGTCTCTTTAATAAATTACTTGTATGGATAAATCCGGCAGATTGGTTTGATCAGGCTATTTTCTATATTTGCTTTTTATTAGGATTGCCAATCTTGATAACTATTGTTCAATCGCTTTGGAATGCAATTAAGCAAAAACAAATAAATGCAGCCATGCTGCTTGATTTATCGATTGTCAGTTTTTTACTAATTATGCCCTTTTCATATCTTGGCTGGGAGAAATACTTTGTGCCATTGGTGCCGTTTATGGTAATTAGGCTATTGTTGTTAAAACAGAATAAGAATCTTAGTGCCCATTAAATTATTGCTATATTTTGGCAAATAGACTATATTCTCGAACCAGAAATTTTAGATAACGAAGCAACTTATGAGTATTAGAAAAATTCTTGAAGAAAAATTATTCCCTTATGTAATAAAACCGGGGCGTTATGTTGGCGGTGAACCGGGTCATATAACCAAAGACCATGAGAACCGTCTGAAATATGCCCATGCTTTTCCTGATAAATATGAAATTGGGCAAGCTTATCTGGGGATGCAGACCCTTTATACAATAGTAAACAAAGACGACCGATTTTTATGTGAACGGGTTTTTGCGGTTGATCATGATGCTGAAAAAATAATGCGCCAAAAAGGGCTGCCCCTTTTCTCTCTGGAATCATCAACGCCAATCCATGAATTTGACGCTATCGGGTTTACATTATCTTACGAGATGGTCTATACCAACATGCTCAACATGCTTGATATGGCCGGAATTCCTGTTAAGTCAAAAGACAGGAATGATTCACATCCAATTGTTTTTGCCGGCGGTCCGGCAGTTTATAATCCCGAGCCGATTGCCGATTTTGTAGACTGTTTTTTTATTGGTGATGCCGAAGAGGGATTGATTGAGCTGCTTGGCATTCTTTATGAAAATAAGAATTTATCAAGGGATGAAAAGTTAGAAGCCATCTGCAAAAATGTAGAATCGGTTTATATTCCTCGCTTCTATGATAACAACAGACAACCAATTAATGACTTTGCTCCTCTGGAAATAAAAGCTCGGGTAATGAGAGAGCTTAAGCCGGAATTTTATCCCGATAATCCAATTGTACCATTAATAGATATAGCTCAGGGACATCTCAGTATAGAGATAATGCGCGGATGTCCTCAGGGTTGCCGTTTCTGTCAGGCTGGTCAAACATACAAACCGGTAAGGCTGCGTTCTGTTGAGGATATTCTTCATCAGGTAGAAATGCAGGTTAATAATACCGGGCATGACAGCATATCATTGTTGTCTCTTTCTACCTCGGATTATCCAGAAATTGAAAAGTTAGCGACAACTTTGGCAAGAAGACTGGAAAAACAAAAAATTTCTATCTCGGTTCCCTCATTACGCCCCGGGACAATTTCTCCAAAACTATTGGATGCTGTAAAAAAAGTTCGTAAAGCCGGTTTGACAATTGCACCCGAGGCAGGTACCGAAAGGATGCGTCAGTTTATCCGTAAAGATGTTACTGATCATGCAATTTTTGATACAGCGGATATGGCGTTTAGAAAAGGGTGGACCAGTATTAAGTTGTATTTCATTATCGGTCTTCCGACTGAGTCAGATGATGACCTGATAGGGATAATCGATATTATAAACAAGGTTTATTCGATTGGGAAGAAATACCCTGGTAAGAAAACTATCAATGTTACCTTGTCTCCCTTTGTTTCCGAACCACATACTCCATTTCAGTGGGATGCGATTCCAAATTCAGATGAAATTCTGGATAAGTTGAAATTTATAAAAAGAAATGTTCAAAACAGACATGTCAATTTCAAGCATACTATGATTGAGAATTCGGTATTGCAAGCTGTTTTAGGAAGAGGGGGCAGAGAATTAGGGCCTGTTGTTGAATCTGTTTTTAACAGAGGTGCTCGCTTTGAGGGCTGGTCAGAAGATTTCAAACCTGAATTATGGTTTGAAGAACTCAAAGAAAAAGATATAGAATTCAGCGATTATTTAAAACCGATACCATTCAGCTCTGGTCTTCCCTGGTCTCATATCAGAAAAGGTGCCTCTCCGGAACATTTATATAAAGAGAGGGAACGGACTTCTACCCAGATGCAGAAATATGTTCCATATGAGAATGATGATGAAAACAAAGATACCTATGTTGGGAAAATGGAATTTGGCCGAAGCAAAAAGAAAGTACCCTCACAAAATGTAGCTGCTCCGACAAAAAACAGGCTTCGCCTTCGCTGGGGTAGGAATAACAGTTATAAATACATGTCACATTTAGATAATTTACGGGTTCTGGAAAGAGCTTTCCGCCGTTCAAGAGTGCCAATTGCCTATAGCCAGGGATTTAATCCGGGTATGAAACTATCGTTTGGTCCGCCATTGTCATTGGGGATTACTTCGGAATCAGAATATATGGATATTGTTCTGGATACAAATGTTATGCCTCATATGATTGAAAGCATCCGCGAGGGCATACCTGACGGGATGAAAATCTATGATATCCGCAATGTTTTAGGCAAAGCGGTTTCTTTGACCGCTCGGTTGAATAGGGCTGTTTATGCACTGGAACTTGATAAAGAGACTATACTTGCCGATTTAAATAGTAAGATTAAAAGTGTTCTGGACAAAAAGGTTCTGGAAGTTGAAAGAGTGGGGAAAAAGAGAACCATTGTTATTGATGTCCGACCTGCAATATATGAGCTTCTGATTGATGAGAATATTTTGAAAATGACACTTGGCATGGGCGATGGCGGTTATATTCGGCCTAATGAAATACTGGAACTACTTTTTGGAAAAGAGAATGTTCCGGTGTTGTCCGACAGGCTTCATCGAAAAGAATTGTTTCATATTGACGATCATGGAAATAAAATTGACCCGATGGATATGTAGAAAAATATGAATGTAAACGGAGCAAAAAAGACAAAGAGATACGATCCGGTAAGAGCCCTGGTAATTGAAGCTCTCCTTTTGATTGAAGAGGGAGAAGCTACCGACAGAGCCGTCGTAAAAGTTCTGACTGATAGAAAACTCAAGCCTTTAGACAAACGTTTTCTATTACAGTTAGTCAATGGAACAACCAAAATGCGCCGTCGTCTGGATCATGAAATTAAATTCTACTTAGCTCGTCCATCAATGAAGCTTCCGCCTCGTTTGAGAAATATTCTCCGATTAGGATTTTTCCAGTTACATTATACCGATAGGATTCCAGAGGCAGCGGCCGTTTCCGAATCTGTTAATCTGGCTTTGCATATGGCTGATCGCGCCAGAGCCAATTTGGTGAATGCTGTATTGCGTACGGCTATACGTGAACCTGAAAAAATAGTTTTTGTAAACAAGCAGGAAGATCCCGTAAAACACCTTGGTGATTTTTATAGTTTTCCAGATTTCTTTGTTCAATATGCAATCAGTGAATTTGGAATTGATAGAACTGAAAAAATGCTGGCTGCCTTTAATTCTCCACCTCATGTAACCTATCGCGTGAATTTTTTGAAAACCAAACCTGATGAAGTGGCCAACTTGCTTCAAAAGAACGAAATAGAATTTTCCTATGGTAAATATCTCCCCGAATTTATACATATCAATGAAAGTGGTCTTCCCCTGAAGAACGAACTTATTGATACCGGAAAAGTTTTTGTTCAGGATGAATCTGCTGGTCTTCCTGTCAGGATTCTCAATCCAAGACCAGGCATGAACATGGTTGACCTGACTACTGCTCCAGGTGGAAAAGCAACTTATGCCGCTATCAGAATGCGCAACAAAGGGCGTGTGACAGCTGTTGATAAATCACAATTAAGGCTGCAACTGGTTCAGGAGAACGCTCAACGATTGGGGATAAAAATTATTTCTCCGGTTGTTTGTGATATGCTTCTCTTTGAAGGTGGCATGTTTGATCGCGTACTTTTGGATCCTCCCTGTACCGGATGGGGAACAGCTGGGAAAAATTCCGATCTGCGTTGGTCAAAAACCAAAGAGGATATAGTCAACCTTTCTAAAATCCAGACAACTATGATCCAGCATGCTGGTAAACTTGTTAAGCCGGGTGGCATTCTGGTTTATTCAACCTGTACGATTCTCAGGGCAGAGAATGATCAAATTGTTGAAGAATTTCTATTGAAAAATCCGCAATTTGAAATAGATGCGGCTATAGATTATTTTGATGATGATCTGGTATCCAGTCGCGGATTTGTAAAAACTTATCCTTTGGTTGGCGATATGGATGGGGCATTCTGTGTTCGCATGAAGAAAAAACTCCACTGATATTGCTATTCCCCTGATTTTATCCTAATATATACAATTGTATCAATTATTATTGGAAGAAATTCCTATAATTGATTAGATATATCAGTTTGTTCCTGAGTCTATAAGATAAATAATTAATCATGGGGAGATAGTATGCAGGATTATATTCATAAAACAGGTTTGTTAGTTACACTTTTAATAGTATTTGTATTTTCAGCAAATTGTCTGGCTGAAACAACGGGATTCAAAATATCAGATTACATTCCGGAGAAATTTAAAGATCTGGAATGGAGAGTTGACGGGGCATTTAGATTAAAAGGGAAGAACAACAGTAGCTCTATAGATGAACCTCGTTATAATTCATCAAATGAGCACCATGTAAGAAGTACAGATAGAGATAATGATGAATTCGTTTTTGCATTGGGATCTTATTTAAATTATGAATATATCACTCTTCCCCATTTTTTGAATGTAATAACATCTATTGATACAGATATAAGGTTCAACTCAACTAACAGTAATGAAACAGACTACCACCCAGATATATGGAATATGAAAAAGACTGATCAATCTTCAAATACTTACAATTTAAGAATTAAGAATGATATAGATGCTGGCCATTATCTTTTTGATGACCTTTTTATATCTGCAAATACATATGTATATTATTCATATTCTGAGTTATTAAAAGATAATCGGGAAACATTTTCTGAGTATAAATACTACTCTGAACCATATACATCAGTAAAACAATCAGAAACTGATGTTGATAAAAGAAGCGATACCAGAAATATTTCTATAGTAGGTGAGCTATTTACTGGCTGGGGACGTTTATATGAAGGAAGTTATGCTTCGACTGCTCTCTATATAATTGAAGAGTTAAAAAGAGATGGTCTTTTAGTAAAAAATCCATCACAACAAAATATGCTGGATCTTACTGAAGTAATTTATCAATACCGGCAGAAGCATGCTATTGATGGTAGACTTCATAAGATAGAGTCACTACAGAAAATATTCGATTTTTTGGAAAACGAAAGATTAATCAACGAAACAGGATCAAATGATTATCTTTTGATTCAGGATATTTGGGATTATTTCCCTCGAGTTAATAGAAAATTTGGTTCAAAAGTTAGATTGGGTGTTGGATTGGAATATGATTATGGAAGTGATCATATTGCTAATACAAGTGAGATTCGTAGAATTGACTATAGATATCATGATGATAATCCTCATATAAAAGATACACTACATAATGGATCTGGTAGTAATTACAATTATATCTCAGGAAAATATGATTTTCAGGGTTCTTATTTAGTTCTAAATGCTGAATATCATGTTCCTCTTAACCGGCAATGGCAGTTGCTGCTCGCTACCAATAATAAATATTATTTGAAGGCTGAGAGGGATAATGAGAATTATTCCACAAGCGTTGACCCAAATATCATAAATCCTAATTCGCATGAAAGAAAAATAAAGTACGATGATTATTATCAGATAGAATTTGTGTCTGATATAGATTATATTATTAATTCTCGAACTTCTCTAAATATATTAGGTATTATTGCGATGTATAAAAGAGATTTTAGTGAAGTTCTTGATAGAACAGTCTATGATATTAATTATTTATACATTCAAAGTAAGAATGAAAAAGGTTGGAGTTTAGATATTAAAGCGAATATGAGTTATCGTATATCTATTCCGACTTCATTTAATGTAAGATTATCATACAGCTCTAATCATAATGAATATACTTTTTATTATAACGGTGATTACAAGATATATGACTCAGATAATGGTATGTATTACTTAACCCTAAGTATAGAACATTATTTATATTAGTCTTTTATCTAGCAGAGATGCCATCGAATAAAAATGTAATCAAATAGTTTTCTGTCTCTCGAAGGGTTCCTTTTTTGCGGCTGAAGGTTCTGCTTACTAATGCTCCTATAATCATTGAAACTAATCCTGAAGTAAGGTCTATATTAAAATCACCGCGTATTTCACCAATCTCTTCACCTCGGCGAATGATTTCTTCAACATATTCCATTAAATGCCGTTCTAGATCTATGCCCTGCAAACTAACAGCCGAATGATCGATAGCTTTCGTCGCAAAAAGATAAAATCTTTCCTCATTGCTGTAAATGCGTGAGTTAATTACGAGAGTATCATAGAGATGAGACAATTTCTGGCGAACCATAGGGCCAGATTCAGACTTTCTTATTTCATTAAATAACTGTTCCAGATAATCATCGAAAATCAGGATAGTAAATTCCAATAAATGGCTTTTAGATGGGAAGTATTGAAAAAATGAGCCTTTACTTATTGAAGCTTCTTCACAGTATTGATCCACAGAGAGACCATCATAACCGTATTCACCAAAAAGTTTTATCGCAATTTGATAAAGACGGCTTTTTTTGTTTGCATTAAGACGGCGAAAAGTCTCGGTAACTATTTTATTACCTACCAGTTCAACAATTCTGTTCTCGTTAATAGGGCGTGTATCGTTTATTTTAACAGATGGCATAAATATCCTCATTTTATGACCAAGTAGTCATATAATATAAACTATATATATATAATGTCAATTAAAATTTGACTATACTGATAGCCGATTCTATATTCGTGCCACTAGTAACTGTTATTTAAACGAAAGGAAAGAGAAGTGGGAAAAATACGCGTAGCTATAATCGGAGTTGGCAACTGCGCATCATCCCTTGTACAGGGAGTTGAATTTTACAAAAAGGCAAAAGAAGACGAACAGGTCCCCGGATTGATGCATGTCAATCTTGGCGGGTATCATATCAGTGACGTTGAATTCTCAGCTGCTATTGATATTGACAAAAACAAAGTTGGCAAGGATCTGTCACAAGCTATTTACACCAAGCCGAATAATACTTTTGTATTTGCTAAAGTTCCAAAGACCGGCATTAAAGTACAGCGCGGTATGACTCATGATGGATTGGGTTACTATCTATCGCAGATAATTGAAAAAGCTCCTGGCGATACTGTTGATATCGTTAAATTATTGAAAGATACGAAAACTGATGTCGTTATAAATTATCTGCCGGTTGGCTCTGAAGAAGCAACCAAATGGTATGTTGAGCAGATATTAAAAGCAGGATGCGGCTTTATCAATTGTATTCCGGTCTTTATTGCCAAAGAAAAATACTGGAGCGATCGCTTTAAGAAAAAAGGTCTTCCAATTATCGGCGATGATATTAAATCTCAGGTTGGTGCCACAATTACTCACCGGGTCATGACTCGCCTCTTCCTTGATAGAGGAGTAAAATTGGAACGAACCAGCCAGCTCAATATTGGCGGTAACACCGATTTCCTGAATATGCTTGAACGCACACGTTTGGAATCCAAGAAAATTTCCAAGACATCGGCTGTAACCAGTATGCTTGATTATGATATTGGCGAAAGAAATGTGCATATTGGACCATCGGATTATGTCCCCTGGCTTGATGACCGCAAATGGGCGCATATTCGTTTGGAAGGGACCACCTTTGGTAATGTTCCTCTTAATTGCGAAATGAAACTTGAAGTTTGGGACAGCCCCAACTCTGCTGGTGTAGTTATTGATGCTATCCGCTGCTGCAAGCTTGCTCTTGATAATGGCGTAGCTGGTGCTCTGGAAGCTCCTTCTTCATATTTCAAAAAATCTCCACCAGTTCAGTATCCTGATGATGTTGCTCATCGGATGACAGAGGAGTTTATTGCAAAATATGGTTGGAAACAAACCAAAGCCAAAAAGAGAAAACCGACCAAAATGGCTGCCAAAAAACAAGCCACAGCCAAACCGGCTGTTAAAAAAGCCAAAGCCAAAGCGAAAACTACCACAAAAAGGGTAATTCGTAAGAAAAAATAGTTTTTTTACATCTTTGATTTGACTACTTTGCCGGCGATGGAAACATCGCCGGTTTTTTTATATTAACATCATTTTGGAATATTGATGAGAAAAGCTAAATCAAAAAAGGGTCTTTTTATAACATTTGAGGGAATTGATGGCTGCGGGAAATCTACCCAGGCTGTGCTGACCTACAGATATTTGTTAACTCAGGGCTATAAAGTTAAACTATTAAGAGAACCGGGTTCGACTGAGACTGCAGAAAAAATCAGGGAAATTCTGCTCGACAAAAAACTTTCTATCAACGATATCACTGAACTGTTATTATACGAAGCAGCCCGGGCTGAAATTACTGCCAAAGAGATTGCCCCCGAATTAGCGTTGGGGAATGTGATTTTATGTGATCGGTTTTATGACAGCACTACCGCCTACCAGGGGTATGGCCGCAAGCTGGATATCAGAATGGTGCGTGGTCTTCATAGGGTTGCTGTTGGTAATATTGTTCCTGATCTGACTCTGTTGTTTGATGTAGATTTAAAAACTGCTCAAGCTCGCAGAGGTAAAAATCCCGACAGGCTGGAAATGCAGTCCAGCGCTTTTTTTAAAAGAGTTCGCAAAGGCTTTTTGGAAACGGCCCGCAAAGAAAGAAAAAGAATTAAGGTAATTGATGGTTCTGTTGATATTGACAGCGTCTTTGATGAAGTCCTAAAAATACTGACCAGGAAATTAAGATTTTATGAATCCGCAAAGTCTGGCTAATCGCCGTGAATTTATTACATCTGCCTTTCTAATTGTCATTCTTGTGTTTTTATCAGGAGGGATGGGGGCCTATGTCCTTTCCGATCCGGGTATCAGGGATGCCAATATGCTGGCTAAATCTATCGAAACGATACAAACGGCGTATATTGAAGATATTCCAACTCACAAGCTTATTGAATCTGCTAAAATTGGAATGTTTGAGTCTCTTGACCGTTATTCTTCTTATGTAAGTAATGATGCTCTCGACAGAATGGAAGAGGAGCTCTCCGGTGAGTATGCCGGTATAGGAGTGACAATAACCTGGCATGAAATGGGACTGCTTGTCATGTCGGTCAGAGAAGACGGGCCATCATACAAAGTTGGGCTTTTACCGGGTGATATAATTATTAAAGCTGATACAACAATGCTGACAGGTTTAAGAATTTCAGAGTCAGGCAACATTCTCAGAGGTGATGAAGGAACTGATGTGCAGATTAGTGTCTATCATCCTATGACCAAAGATACTATCGAAGTAATAATTACAAGAGCAAAGATGTCGCTGATACATGTACCATACGCCGGTCTTACATTGGACAGCATGCTATATATTAGATTGTGGGATTTTGAATTCGGTGCCAGCGATCAGGTACAAGCGGCTATTGACTCTCTTTTTATAAATTCACAATTAAAACCAAAAGGTTTGATTATGGATCTGAGAGGAAACCCGGGGGGGCTTTTTCGGGAAGCATATGAAGTAGCAAATTTGTTTCTGGAAGATGGCGAGTTTATTGTTGGAACTGATGCCCGATCACTTTGGAATGAAGTTGAGATTAAAGCTGATAAAGAGGATATTACCAATGGCCTGCCTATGGCAATTATGGTAGATAGAGGCTCGGCTTCTTCATCAGAAATTGTGGCTGGCGCATTACAGCAGGCCGGTCGTGCTTTTCTGGTTGGTGATACAACTTTTGGAAAAGGACTGGTTCAGGGATATGTAACGTTCCCGGATGGCGATGGCCTACGGCTGACAATCTCAAGATATTATTTTGACAATAACGTATTTATTAATGAGTTTGATTCTACTCTAATAGAGACAGGTTCTGGTTTGGTTCCTGATTACTATTATCAACAAATCCGGAGAGATAATTATATTAGAACTCTGGAAAATTCTTTTCTGCTTCAATCATATTCAATTGAAAATAATGAAGAGATTATTAATTCTACCTATGAACAGCTGCAGTCAGATAAATCTATAAACCGCTTTGAAGAGTTCTTAAAGCAAAATGAGTTTTATTATTCTTCTTCAACAACATTGGAAATTGAACAGATATTATTTGATGCTAAAATTGAAAACTACTCCAACAAAACAATAAATCTATTAGATAATTTTATTGATCAATCTATGAATATTGACAATAAGCTTATTTATGAAATGTCTGACTTTATCGCTATGAGGTTAATGCAGATTGCCTGGCAGAGAGAATTCGGAACCTTTCAGAGTTATAGAGATGTTACAATTAAGTATAGTGATGACATTAAGTACGCCGCCAACTTGTTAAAGCAAAATTTGGAAGAGACAACTGAGAATGAGTAATGACAGAATTGTAGTTTTTTGTGATTTCGACGGCACTATCTCAAGAAGGGATATTGGCTATAATATTTTCCATCATTTCTCGCATGGTAAAAACGATGAACTCCTGCCGGATTGGAAATCGGGACGTCTTTCCAGCCGTGACTGCTTATTAAAAGAAGCCGAGATGTCACCGGTTACATCCGAGGAACTATTTCCATTTTTAGATCAGTTTATAATAGATGAAGGATTTTCTTCATTTGAAAAGAGATGCTCTGAAAATAATATTGATCTTATAATTCTTTCCGATGGATTTGATCTCTATATAAATTATCTGCTTAAGAAAAATAACCTTGAGGGGCTTAGCCTCATTACAAATCACGGCAGAATAGAAAATGGATTCATAAAAATAGAATTTCCTCACAATAACAAATCCTGCACCAAATGCGGCAGTTGTAAAGGAGAAAGAATCAGAGAATATATTGATTCTCAAAAAGAACCCATCAAAGTTGTTTTTGTTGGTGATGGCCACTCCGATACTTGCGCTATACCCGAAGCTGATGTCCTCTTTGCAAAAAAAGACCTTGAGAAATACTGCCAAATCAATGATATTGAATATCAGCCTTATGATAATTTTTACGATGTGATAAGACAATTAGAGAAATTAAAACTTTTATCGGAAATTTAATCCGAAATATTCAGGGAGAATTTGATGAAAGCGATTGTGATGGCGGGTGGATTCGGAACCAGGCTCCGTCCCCTTACTATAAATGTTCCCAAACCGATGGTGCCAATCTGCAATGTCCCGATGATGGAGCATGTTGTTTCATTATTAGTCAAACATGGTATAACCGAGATAACATCGCTGCTCTATTTTCAGCCGGATAAGATCCGCAATTATTTCAAAGACGGTTCCGAGTTTGGCATTAAAATGGATTATGTCCAGCCGGATGATGATTATGGTACTGCCGGTGCGGTTCGCTATGCGTTGAGTTCTACTAATGAGCCGGTGCTGGTTATTTCCGGAGATCTGATTACTGATTTTGACCTGACTGAGGCTATGAACTGGCACAATGAAAAAGAGGCTGATGCTACAATTTTACTAACGAGAATGGAAAATCCTCTGGCATACGGAATTGTGATTACCGATGAGCAGGGACAGATTAATCGTTTCCTCGAAAAGCCATCATGGGGCGAAGCTTTTTCTGATACGATCAATACCGGAATATATATTCTCAATCCTTCGGCAATAGAGCTAATCCCTCCTAAAACAAATTTTGATTTCTCACAGAATCTATACCCTTTGATGCTTTCTCGTAAAATGGGTTTGTATGGCAAAATAATGAACGGCTACTGGAAAGATGTTGGCAATGTTGATGAGTATCAAAGAGTCCATGTAGACTTTTTCGATTCCGGACTGGATCTCAATCTCAAAATGAATAAAGAAGAGACCGACAGTGCTGTTGTTTATAAAGGTGACAATATTCATATAAATGAGAATGTTGAATTTTCCGGAAAAGTTGTTCTTGGTAATGATGTCCATTTGGAGTCAGGTGTAAAGCTCCATAATTGCGTGATTGGACATCGCATTCGTATAGGGTCGGGAGCGGAATTTAAGAATAGTGTTATCTGGTCGGATTGCAATATTGGTGCGGAAAGTAATCTATCATCAAATGTAGTTTGTTACAATGCCCGCTTGGGAAGAAATGTTCAATTGATGGATGATGTTATTGTAGCGGATGATACTGTCATCGGTGATGGGGCAACTGTTAAAGCCAATTGTAAAATATGGCCGGGTAAAATAGTTGATCCGGGAGCGATTGTTTCGACTTCGATAGTATGGGGTGATCGCTGGAATCGTGAACTGTTTACTAATTCCAAAATAACAGGATTGGCCCTAACAGAAATCACACCGGAAATGGCTGTCAAAGTAGGAGCTGCTTTTGGGGCTTTTTTGGGAGCCGGTTCGGAAGTTGTCACCAGTCGTGATGCCTCTGATACTTCCCGATTAATAAAACGTGGCCTGATGGCTGGATTGTTGGCTGCCGGGGTTAATGTGGCTGACCTTGAAGTTCTCCCTATTCCGGTAGTGCGCTATGGCCTTCGTAAAGGAAACTATGCGGCTGGTATTTTTGTACGGCATAATCCAAACGATTACCACCTTATAGATTGTATTTTCTTTGACGGCTCCGGTATGGACATGCCTACTGGAAAACTCAAAAAAGTAGAAAGAATGTATTTTGGCGAAGATTTCGAGAGGGCTTCGCTGGATAACATCGGCCATCTTGATATGGTACAGCATGTACTCGAAGATTACCGTGAGGATTTTATAAAAAATATCGATGCCGATCTGATCCGCAAAGCCGGATTCAAAGTTGTTATCGATCATTCCAACGGATCTTCAAGCCAGATATTTCCCAACCTCTTTTCTCAGCTTGGAATTTCAACTGTTGAACTTAACGCTAATTTAAATCCGCGTAAATTTTCCTCATCTCCTGAAGAAAATGCGCAGGCAACTGTTCAGTTATCTTCGATTGTTACATCGCTTAATGCTGATATTGGATTTTTATTAAATCCAGTAGCAGAAAAGCTTTCGGTTATCGATGAAAATGGAAAACCAATAGATAACCAATTATTACTAATGATTGTTCTTGATCTGTTCCTTAGTACGAACAAGGCAAAAAAAGTTGCTGTACCGGTTAGTTCATCAATGGGAGTGGATGATATAGCTTCCTCATATGGAGCCGAAGTCGTACGTGTCGCCAATGATCATTTGGCTATGATGGAAATTATACTCAAAAGAGAAGTTGATTTTGTGGGTGGAACCAAAGGTGGTTTTATTTTCCCGGGATTCCAGATGGGTGCCGATGCCATGCTGGCCATGCTTAAAATTCTGGAGATGATGGCCAAAACAAAAATACATCTTAGCGAACTGAGAAAGAAATTTGAGTATCTTAACAGACAAGCTGTCTCGGTTCCATGTCCCTGGTCCAAAAAAGGGATGATAATGCGCAAGTTGATAACTTCATCTGAAAGTAAACAACGTCAATTGGTCGATGGAGTGCGAATCAAAGAGGATACCGGATGGGTGCTTCTTGTTCCGGATAAAGTGACGGCTGCTTTTGATATTCAGGCGGAGACTGATTCTTCAGAACAAACAGAAGAATTGATTAACCGCTACAAAGCTCTTCTTGATGAATGGCAAAATGAAGAGACTGCCGATTTAAAAAAGTAAAATAAATATTTTCGTAATAAAAAAAGCAGCTAATTATTAGCTGCTTTTTTATTGAATCTTAAAATAATCTTTAATAAGTGGAGCATTGCTCCTTATTCTTCAGTCTGTTCTTCTTCATTATCGCTATTGTGAATAGTCGGATCTTTTACCAACAGAGCTATCGGTACCAGCACACAATAACCAATTACCAGAAGCAGCGGAGCCAGGGTGATTGATCCCTGTCCCAAAGAGACATAACCGAGAATAATAACAACCATTGCTATGGCAAAAACTATGTAATTCTTTTTACCAAAAGGCCATTGAAACTCAGAGTGAGAATCTTCATTTTTATTTTTTGTTTTTGCTACCATAATTAATAAACATATTAAAGGGTTAACTATACATTTGTCAAGAAGTTAAAATAATCATTTTTCATAATCATTATACACCGAACCCAATCCAATCGCCCAGATAAACATTAGCATCTGCCGAACTTCCTCGTCCACAAAGGTTGCTTCGGTTAATGATGTGACAAAAAAAGTAACAGAACCCAATGCTGCAGCCAATATATAGGTCTTATTGGAGTTGTTTTTTGATGAGTTTCTTAACTTTATCCACATCAAACGGAATAATTCAAGCCATATTAAAATATATAATATCATCCCGGGTATTCCAAAAATAGCCGCAAAATTAATCAGATCATTATGGGCATGAACATGCCTTTTTTTGGCTTCTACATCAGGAGGTAATAGTTTTGAATATTCCTCAGTAAAATTTTTGTCGCCAACACCCAAAATTGGATTTTCCTTAACAAGTTTAATTGAATTGTTCCAAATATAAAGGCGTCCCATTTCATCGTTGAGATTGTATTCTCTCTCCAGTTTATGTTCGATTCTGTCTAAAAGTTTGGGTGTGAATACTGTAATAGATCCTGCTATAAGAATAAAACAAAGAGCATATATTATTGGTCGTTTTGATTTAATCAGGATCAGCATCAGCAATCCGAATATCATGGCCAGTATTGAACCTCGGCTGAAACTAAGCATAGAAGCTATTCCGCCAAGGATACCAACACTGATAAAAATTGATCGATAGGAATTCTCTAAATTCTTTTTTCCAGCTATAAATAGAGAAATAAAAAAGATTGAGGCAGTTGCGAAAAAATTACCAAAGGTTAACGGATGAGGGAAATTTCCCCTGACAAGATAACCAAAATCGGGAGCTGCAAGGAGTGGTTTGGACCGGAACCAGTCAATCCCAAAAATAAATTGAAAGATGCCGTACATTCCAAGCAATAAAATTCCAATCCCAAATCCGGTTACTAACAATTGGCGATACTCTTTATTATTGCAAAGATAAACTCCTATCGGTATTGCAATAAAAAGCCAGGATTCTTTCATTGCGATCAATGATACAGCAGGCGTGGAATTACCTATCGCTGAAATAGCCTGCCATATTACAAAACCGGCTACAAAAATGTAAAATCTTTTCAGGATTGAATTGAAGGGATTGAACGGTTTTTTAATTAATAAAATTATAAATAGAAACAATGAGATGCCCAGAGCAGTTTGGGCGAGGGCGATTGAAAAGGTAGAACCAAAAATAAATAATAGGTAAAAGGCAAAAATACTATCAGAAAGTCTGGTTTCCGATGTCATTTTCATCCGGCCAGGTCGCTTTCAAGCAGTTCCACCAAAGTATGAATAATAAAAATGTGTTCTTCCTGGATACGCTGGGTAGAGGTATGCGGGATAACAATGGCCCGGTCAACTATTCCGGCCAGCGAACCACCTTTACCGCCCAATAAGCCAACGGTCAATATCTGTCGTTCACGGGCAGCATGGACTGCTTTTATCAAATTAGTTGAATTTCCGGAAGTGGAGATTACTATCAGCATGTCTCCTTTTTGTCCGAGACCTTCAACCTGTCGAGAGAAAATATTATCATAGCCAAAATCATTAGCAGCCGCAGTCATTACGCTTGGATCAACACACAAAGCAATAGCCGGTAAAGACTGGCGGTTTTTAGTAGGGCTTAAGCGGACAATCATTTCTCCGGCAAAGTGCGATGCGTCTGCGGCAGAACCGCCGTTGCCTGCCAAAAGCAGTTTCCCCCCGGAGCCAATTACGCCCGACATAAAGGCGGAGAGATCAAGAATCTCCTGACCAAGAGTTTCGAGTACTGATTTGCGAAGGATGGCGCATTCATCGCCAAGTTTTTTTAAGTATAATAATTTATCTTCTAATTTCATTTTTCTAATGTCTTTTCTAAGCTTTTTATAAATTTATCTTTGATATCTTGCATTGTTGTACCAACAGCAACTGATCCCTGGGCAAAGTTTGGTTTTCCGCCGCCCCGACCGGCAAATTCTTTTACTGTTTCTTTTAGTAAATTACCTGCATGAGCATTGTGTTCACTTACTGCACTTCCACTTGCTGCAGTCATCACAGTCAACTTGTTATCTATCGTTCCTAAAGCCAGAGCCAAAGCAGGATACTGATAACTCTTAACGCTATCAATCCAGCCAGCCATAATATCTTTATCAGTCTCACCTAAATCATTAAAAGTTACTTTAAACTGATTTATTGTTTCTTCATCACCATTAGAGGCGGTGCTACCGCTCAACATTTCTGATTTTAGTTTTTTGATTTCCTTCTGTTGGCTTTTATTGTCATCAGCAAGTTTACTTACAGCCATTAATGCTTCTGCTTCCGGTCGTCCGATTGTCTCGGCAACTTCACGACGGAAATTTTTGGCATCAAGCATGTAATTAATGGCAGCTTCTCCGGTGATTGCTTCAAGTCTCCGCACTCCCGATGCAATCCCTGTCTCCAATGTAATAAAGAAGGGGCCAATCTGATTGATATTGGCAACATGCGTTCCACCACATAATTCCATCGAGAATTTATCAATCGAAACCACCCTGACTTCATCGCCATACTTCTCACCAAAGAGTGCTGTGGCACCCGATTTTTTAGCCTTGTCAACATCCATAATCTCTGTAGACACATTGTGTCCTTTAAGGATCTCGTTGTTTACAATGCTTTCAACTTCTCTGATTTCCTCGGGTGTCATTGGCTGATGATGTGAAAAATCAAAACGCAATCGGTCGGGTCCAACATAAGAACCGGATTGTTTAATATGATCGCCGAGAACATTTCGCAAGGCAGCATGAGCCAGATGAGTAGCGGTATGATTTCGCATTATGTGCCAGCGTCGCTCAGTATCAACTTCAGCAACAACATCAATATCAATTTTGCCATAACTTAGAGATCCTGCAATGAAGCGACCAAAATGAACATATCGATCTAAATGATTTAGAACAGAACTAACCTCAAATGTGAAATTGTCTCCAATAATTTTACCTATATCACCAATCTGTCCACCTGATTCGATATAGAAAGGGGACTTGTCAAGTATCAGCACTTCTATACCTTTTTCATAATGATATATAGCTGTTGCATCTGTTTTGAGATCAGTTCTAACAAACTCAGTGGCAGGCCAGTTTTCAAGCCCTTGGTTTGTTAAGTCATTTGTTATCAATTTAATATCCTGGTTCTGAAAATTGGTAGTTTTACCTGAAGCTTTTGATTGAGCTTTTTGGCCTTCCATTGCCTTTTCAAATCCCGCCTGATCAAGAGTGTAGTTTTTTTCGGCGGCCATAATTTCAGTCAGATCATAGGGGAAACCATAGGTGTCATAAAGTTTGAAGACATCGTTGCCATCAATAACTTTTTTACCGGATGATTTTAATTTTCCAGCAATCTTATTAAAGAGATCCAACCCGTTATCAAGAGTGCGGGCAAAAGCTTCTTCTTCGGATTTAATGACATTTTCAATATGAGATTGTTTCTCTTTTATTTCAGGGAAAGCCTCACCCATTTCATCAACAAGTGCAGGAACCAATTTGTAAATAAAAGGATCTTTCATTTCCAGTAGACGGCCATGACGCACCGCTCTTCGGAGAATCCGCCTGAGAACATAGCCCTGCCCGGCATTTGATATTCCGGCTCCATCGGCGATAGCAAAAGTCAACGCCCGAAGATGATCCGCGACCACATTAAATGATGTCTCATTATTTTTGAATTTTATTTTGGTAATTTCAGAGAGAGCATCCATGATGCCGTTAAAAAGATCAATTCCAAAATTGGTTTTTGTATCCTGCAATAACGATGCAATCCGTTCCAGTCCGGCACCAGTATCAACCGATGGTTTTGGAAGCTCTATTGTTTTTCCATCAGCCAGAGTTTCATATTGCATAAAAACAAGATTCCAGAATTCTACAAACCTCTCGGTCTCACCGTTGACAACATCATCAGGACCGGTACCAAATGATTCACCTCGATCAAAATGAATTTCACTGCAGGGACCATTGGGACCAGTATCACCCATTGTCCAGTAGTTATCTTTTTTACCAAACCGCAGAATCCGACCGTTTTTCAATTCAGGGGCAATCTTTCCCCATAGATTAAAAGAATCATCATCGGTTTCATAAACCGATACATATAATTTATCTTTAGGCAACCCTAATTCTTTGGTAATCCAATCCCAGGCATAGACAATGGCTTCCTCTTTGAAATAATCACCAAAAGAAAAATTCCCCAGCATTTCAAAAAAAGTATGATGCCGCGCTGTAAAACCAACATTGTCAAGATCGTTATGTTTCCCGCCGGCACGAATACATTTTTGCGAGCTTGTAGCTCTTTTATAATTTACTTTTCTCTGTCCGGTAAACACGTCTTTAAATTGGTTCATCCCAGCGTTGATAAAAAGAAGAGTCGGATCATTATGGGGGATAACCGGTGATGACGGGACTAACCTATGATCATGTTTCTGGAAATATTCTAAAAATGATTTTCGTATCTCTGATGTCTTAATTTTCTTCAACCTCGTTTTCAGTGTTCATTAATTTTTCCACAGCGTTTTTTGCAGCATTGTAGCCGAATCCGCGCCGAGCGAGATAATTATACGCTTTACGGTGGGCTGATTCAAGTTCAAATTTAACATACTGGTGCATCTTCTTTTCCAGAGCAAGCTCTGCTTGTTCATCTTCATCAATATCTGATAAAACCATATCTACAACTCTTTCACTCAAATCTCTATCAAAATATTTTTTTTGAAGATATGAACAGATATATGCTCTCCAGCAGGGTTTGCGTTTGATTAGTATTTCAGCATAGTTATTAGCTAACCGGAAATCATCAAGATGCCCTAAAGATTTCAACTCTTCAATAATCTTCTCGATAATTTCTCTGGTGAACTTTTTCCTTTTCAATTTAAAACTGATTTCCCGAATTGAGTGCTCCCGTAATGCAAGCAGCCTTGTTGCTTCGTTTTCGCATTTAAGAGTCTGAGATTCATTTTCAAGAATATCTAATTGTGAAGGAGTCAGAATAATTCCTTCTACCAGTTTATGCTGATAAAGAGATTCTTCAGTAACAAGTAGTGATTCATTCAATGTAGAAATTATAAGAGTAGCTTTGCTACCTTTTCTCTTAATTTGCAACAACTTAAGAGGATTATCTTTTTTATTATCATCATCCATTTTTAAATATATGATTCCTCGAATCCAAAATAAAGTTTTAAGTGGCAAAGCTACTCGTAAAAATTCTCAAGATCAATACTTATGAGCGACAGAGGTCCTTATCTGGCCTGATAACGTTGTCAATTTCACAAGCATCTAAGAGTACCTCAAAGTACAAAACAATACCATATTAGTGCCTATTTTATAATATTATTATGTTTTTTTATACTTTGTATATTGACATACTGTATGTAATGATTTATCCTGTTAGCGTGTGTTTGGCCTGTAACTTGTTAATATTAAGGGGATTCTGAGGGAAAAGAAGTTTTAAGAATTGTATCTTATTGTACTGCATATATTAACGGGTAACATAAAGAGAAAAGAAAATATTAAAAATATATTATTCAGGTGACAGTTATGGATCTTGATCTCCAGGGAAATATCCAGCGTTTTACCTTACCGGAGATTTTTCAATTAATCGCCTCGGGACGAAAGTCGGGGACGCTTGGTATTCAGAGGGACGACTCTATCGTGATGGTTTACTTAAAAGAAGGGGAAGTCATTTATGGCTACGGTCCTCGTCAAACATTCCATCTTGGAAAACTACTTCGCGATCGTGGAGTCATAAATGAAACTCAGCTTGAAAAAGCAATCAAAGAACAGGCCAAAAACAATAACTCCAAACGTCTCGGTGAAATTTTAATTGAACACCAATACATCGACCGCAATGATTTGGAAAAAGTAGTCAAAAACCAGGTGGAAGAATTGTTGTATTCTCTTTTATCATGGGAGACAGGATCCTTTAAATTTTATGAAGGACAGTTCCCTACCGATGAAGAAATCCTGGTTAAGATTTCTGTTGAGAATGTAATTCTTGAGGGACTGCGGCGGGTAGATGAAAAAAATATGGTTGAGGAAACTCTTCCTGATCTAAAAGCTGTCTATACAATTTCTGCTGCTCAGGCAGGACGGTCTCGCGATGTAGCAATGGAAGCTACCGAATGGAACCTGATGGCGTTAGTTGATGGCCGCCGATCATTGGAGCAGGTTTGTAAAATATCGCCTTTCGACCGGGATGAAACTCTTAACAAGTTAGCAAGATTAAGCCTTGCGGGAATTATTACCAAAACCGAACGCAAGCCGGATATGCAAAATGCCAATCTGGAAAAGATGGTCAATCGTCTCGCTAATCTCTTTGAAGATTACATCACTGTAAAAACTCCGGCACATAATAATAGACTGGTTGATCGTAAGATTACAAAAACTATAGTGGAGAGTGTTGAGTGAGCCAGGTTCAGGTGTTAAAATCACTTGAAGGAGTTCTTGAATCCTTTCTGGAAAAAGTTGTTACTCTCAAAGAAGAACGTCTTCAGGTACTCGATGGCATCAATCATCTTGATGATATAGCTCGGTCATCAGAAGATGGTTTTGATGTAACCGACAAAGTTGGCGACTGGTTTGCCGATCATAACCGCTGGATAAACGAGCAGGTGCTCCGTAAAGGTGATGTTGACCGGATCAATGGCATCCTTGGTGAAATTAAAAACCAGATAAGCAGCACACCAGAAACTTCCCCGGCTTCCAGAAAAATCAGTTCAGAAATCAATCGCTGGTCCGATACCGAATTGACAAAACATAGCTCTGAAAAGTCAACAACTCGCCAACAGAAAATTGTTTTAAAACGTGGTCCTGAAGATGCCACGATTTTAAGCGACCCGACCCTGATTGATTTCAGCAAGACTCTTATGCACTGCGATATGATGCTTAAACAGCTATCGGATAAGAAGTTGCATATCCTGTCAGTGCTGGATGAGTCTCTTGATCGAGCTAAACTGCAAAAAAATAAACAGGCCTTGATTTTATCGGCGTTTATCATATATTATCTCAAGCAAAACGCTTACAAAGTGGAGCCGTATGTAAAACGGCTCAAAGAAGCCGAACGCCTTTTTGAGGAGGTGACTGATGCTTAATACTTCTGAGAAGGCATATTGTTTGGCTTTATTAGCGTTGAAGCGTAAAGAATACCGGACGGCGGTCGAACAGTTTGATAAAGCAGCTCCGCATTTTAAAAATGATAAGGAGTTCAATTTGTACCGCGAATCGACCCGGCTGCTTCTTGCCGTTAAGCAGGAAGTTGAGATGATTGAAGATGAAGATCGATTAGAAATCGAGGAGGCATTCCAAAATGGCTAAGAAACAAAGCTTTGCCGATAAAGCCAATAGAAAGACCGGCGGCAAAATGTGTCCGGTATGTGAATCAGACTTGCAATACATTAAACATGTCAAAGCCGAAAAATCAGAAACCGGCTGGCGCTACCGCACCCTGAATGTTGGTGTCTGCAAATGCAACGAAAAAGAAATTTATAGTTAAATATAATTTCTGCTACGAATTTAAAAACCCTCTATGAAAATAGAGGGTTTTTTTATCACACTTTGTGTGTTTTACCGCAGGGCGTTGTAGCGAGGATTAGTTAATAATTTCAAGTAAGAATATAATTCTAATATTTCAGGGTGGCCCACCATTTATGGTGGGGATACAGTTCAAATAAAAAGGCAGAACTGCTAAAGAATTCTGCTCTACAAAACTGCAAAGCGTTGAATCAATTTTTGTGGGCAGCAGATGAGCCAGGTAGGACCTGTCCACATCTGCCCCTCTTTGCAATAAGGCATACTTACAGCAAACGAATAAGTCTCCCTGTTATAATATTGAAACTTCTATCCATGATGTGCGTACTTAAGATATTATTATGAATGGAGGTCTTATGTTCAGGAAAACAAATGTGTTAATCGTAATGATTATTTCATTTTCTCTTATTACAATATCATTTGCTCAATCAGATCAAATATCAATTCCCGATAAATCGTATTTTGGTCAGAAACCGCCGGGAATTATTCCAGAAATATTTGCCCAGGGTATCATTTCTGATGCAGGCTATAGATTACATGGCGTTCCTGTATTTTCTCTTGAAGGTAACGAGGTCTTTTGGCCTGTTATTCCTCCTGCGATAATGTATATGAAACTTATTCCTGACTCCGGATGGACTGAACCTAAGAATAAACAAATTGAGGGAAGAATGGTGGGAGCAACTTTCTTTTCCCAAGATGGGAAAAATTTATATTATCATGCCTTCCATCCTGATGGATTCGGAAGTACAGATATATGGTATATGAAAAAAGAGAATGATGATTGGAGTGAATCAGTTAATTTAGGTTCACCACCAAATTCTGAATCTATGGAAACCCAACCATCATTTACAATAAAGGGTGATCTATATTACTGCGGAAAACTGGATAGTGTCGGTTTTAATAGAGGGATTTATTATTCTGCAAACAATAACGGGAAATATTCTGAGGCGATATTATTGAATAATAAAATAAATTCACCAGCAATAGACTATACCCCATTTATTTCTCCTGATGGTAGCTATTTACTCTTTTCTTCCAGCCGGCCTGGTGTGAAGGAATCTGATTTAAAATTATATGTTTCGTTTTTGGATAATGGAGAATGGTCAGAACCATATATACTTAGTGATATATTTGATTTAAAATATTCAGCACGTTTCCCTGCTCTTTCTATAGATGGGAAGTATCTGTTTTTCTTAAGTGGCGGCAATGTTTATTGGGTGTCTGCTTCTGTTATTGATGAACTAAAAAAGAATATCGACAAATAATATCGAAAATCTTTACTTTCATTAAAACTATTGCCTGTTTAAGATTGTCGAAACCACAAGGGTTTCGTCCTACTTTTTGTCATACTCGCGAAATCGGGTACCCAGGCAGTCTGTTGGTATTTGTATTTCGTAGGGCATGGATCCCAAATCGATCCTGCCAGATTTGTAAAATCGATATTATTGTTTTCTAACAAAATCTAATAAATATTCAGCTTGCTTAAGTCTTTCCACTGTTTTTTTAATATTGATAATGCCATTGCTATTTACACGATAATTTCCATCATAAACACATACTGTCATATACTTGCCGTTTCCAAATCTTTTCGGTTTTCTTAGTTTTAAATCATATTTGTGATAATTCTCCATCAATTTAGAATGTAACTGATTTCTAAAAAAACTGTTTTCTTTTTTATCTTTCACACTGATTTTAAAGCAAAGTTTATGATGATTGTTATCTGGGTTGTGTTCAAGTTGTAAATATAGTTCATAATTAATATTGTCTAGTGAATGCCACCAAAAACCATGAAATCCACCACTAGGATTTGGAACATAGTCCCAACCACTATTATTTAGATATTTTTGTAATTCGATGAAATAACCTATAAATGAATCCCAAGTCCATTCAATTAGTTTTAGTGATGAATAACTATCAACTTTATTTTGTATAGATTGTAAAAAATCACGGTAATTAGTAAGTATAATATTGTTACCATTATAATTATTCAATATTTTAAGGAAATCTTTCCTTAGAAAAGGTTTATAACCTTTACTTCTAACATCATCATAATTTGCTTGATCCCCTGTTTTAAAATATATTGGGATAATACCCTCTCTAAATCCCATCTTTTTCACTTTGTCAAAATAAATCTCTAACTGGTTATCATGATCTCTTGTATTTGTCTTATCTTCTATAAGGATAGCATATTCCTTTTCGTTTATATTGCATAAGACATCAATCTTTTCTTCTTGTTGTTGTATTTTAATCGTTTCAATAACAGGTAGTTTTTTACCATGCAAATTGAAAAATTCTTCTATTAAATTCACGGCACACTTATGCAATTCCTTATCAGAGTCAGAATCAGAGTTTTTATATTTAGGATCTGCCCATGATAATAACCAGCATATGAAAGCATCCTGGGAAAGTTCGCTTGTAGCATAGCTGAATAAATTCGGCTTTTCATTCATTTTTTACAAATCCTCCTGCGTAATCGTTTTATAAATACTTAACTAAACTTATGATATTCAATTTCGATACTTTTACCACTATTTGATTTTTTCGGACAGGCATACATCAGATTGATCTTCTTTGTTGAGACTATTGTTTTAAGATCATAGTTTTCAATTATTTTTAAAATTAATAACAATTCCTCATCAGGATCTAATGAAAGCATAAAGATTATATTTTTATAGCAATTTTGTGAAAGAAGATATATTAATTGCTTTGTAATTATTTTATGGATTTTAAAATTAGTTATTGCCGTAATCAAATCAATTGGGGGATTCTTAATAGTTTCCTCTGAGTTCACTAATCCATTGTAAGATGAAATAAACTTAATAGTAGTTCTTGTTTTAATGCTATTAATAAAATCAATGATATCTAAGTCAGAATTAGAATTATTGCAAATAATATCTATTGCACTTTGTTCTGTATCATCGTCAAAATTATATAAAGTCTTATTTTGAACACTATCTGAATTTAATGGAATTAAAACCAAAGAATTATCAAGATACTTCTCAAATTTATCAAAAGTTGTATAAACCATTTATATTATCCTATTTTATGTGGATTATAATATATATTATAATAAATTGGTATCACAAGATATATTGTCGAAACCACAAGGGTTTCGACCTACAAAGAGAAAAACACATGCAAAAGTGGCTGTACAGAATATGGATTGTTTCGCTCGTTGGCTTCATAGGGCAGATGGCTTTTTATTATAATGATCTGCCTGACAAAATGGCGACTCATTTTGATATCAACGGTACTCCCGATGGATGGTCTGACAAAGGCGACTTTGTCATTCTTATGTTGGCGTTAATTGTAATGCTCAATATCATGCCGATTGTAACCCGAACATTGTTTAATAAACTCCCCAAAGCATTTTTTAATATTCCCAATAAAGAGTATTGGTTTGCCACAGAGGAACGCAATAAATATATTCATTCAATTCTATGTGCCATGATGGATGGCATTTTTGCCGGAACAAATCTGCTCTTTATTATCCTGATGAAATATACTTATGATGTTAATATCTATGGGGCTTCGAGTATGAATATGTGGTTGGGGATTACAATAATGCTTCCATTTGTGTTAATATCAGCTTTCTGGGGAATAATAAAACTCAGCCATACAATAGATTAATTATTTTTTATCAGGCAGCCAGTATCGCTCAGCACGAAAGACTTCTATCCCGGCAGGCCCACCGCCAATATATGGATTAGTATATTCCCATACAGTTTCACCTTGTGGAGTAACTTCAAAAAAGTAACCTTCTTCACCATTACAAATCAGTGTATTTCCATCGGGCAGGCGTTTGGCGCCAGAGATATGTCCTGAAAAGAAATCATCAGTTGGATCGGCTGCATATGTCCAATTTGATTTATCAGGTTCATAAGATGTACCGGGATCAATATTATATTTACCGAACCCATCAGCAGGAGGATTAATCTGTTCTATTGAAGAGTAACCCCCGCCAGGTCGACCCTGTCCATTATTAAAAATAATTATATCACCAGCATCCGAATTATCATTGTCTATCCAGTTACCGTTGTGGGGTGCAAACAATTTCTGATCATCGCTGTTACCTCGGTCATATGTCTGAGGATTACCCCAGCGATAAAGTAAATCACCCGCAGGACCGGCGGCTTCAGTTGACGTTGTATTGTGATCTATGATCCATACCTCGCTGAATTTATGCACTGTGACCATGACATGATCTAACTCAGCGTTATAAGCTATTCCATTAAAATGGGTCCAATCGGCATTACCCTGATTCCGAGTAAAGTTGAGATCTACTTTTTCGGGATGATCAGATATAATACCATAATTATTTTTTGTCGAATCATAATCTTGAATGAGATGATCCCATAAGTGCCATTCCCAAACAATAGTTCCACCAGATGAAAAAGAAGGTTCTACTTCGATAATCATATCCGGCCAAAGCATATCATTGTTAATCAAGACTGGATTTCTTCCAGCTTCTATTGCTTCAGTGGGACTCTTATACTCCCAGGAGATCATCAATATGTTGCCATTAGGTAAAGGTTCGATATCATGATGGAGAAGGTAATTATCACTGCTATGTTCAAACTCCCAGATCAGGTTTCCATCCCAATCATATTGTTCAACCCGACCACCGGAACCGCCAGTACTACTAAAAATGCTGTTGTCTCCCAGTTTTGCGGTTCGCAAAAGAGTGCTATCATCTAACATGTAGACCGATAAAGCCGGCCTGTAGCTGCTTTGCCAGGTATTGATTACAACACCGGTATCATCAATCAAATAAGTGGTAGTTAGAGCCAAAGGAGTAAATAATGTCACTTCCGTTGTATTGTTTGGTATTGGATCACAGCTCGGTTCAGGACCACCTTTAAAAATATAATTGACCATAAATACCAGATCGGAGATAAAAATTCCGGGTGACCCATCAACATTTGATGATTCCGGTATTTCAGGTGCAGAACCACCCTTGAAAACATAGTTCACCAGAAATACTAAATCAGCTACATTAGGTCCGGTACTGTCGTTATTTGCATCACCACAGATAAAGCCATAAGTTGAACTGCTAACAAAAAAGATCAGCAGAGTAAAGATTATTATTAGTGAAGTTTTTGATGATACATTGTTTGCCACAAGATGTCCTTTCCAAAGGTGATGTAGGTACTGTTTTCCAATATAGTATATTTTTAGAAAATAAGGACTTTTTTCTATACGTCTGGTCCACTCATAGGGGTTGGTTTACATTTCATAATTTAAATAGCAAACCCAATGCAATCAGTAATTGCCGTAAACTTTTCAAGCTCTTTGATCATTCCCCTAAAATCCCTTAGAATTTTGCGACCTGCCCATTTATTCTTCCAAACATAGATAGTAGCTTTACGATTAATTGTTCATAAATAAATTTTATTCTATAAACAGTTTTTCCTGATGAATTCCCCTGAACAAAAATAATACTATTATAATAATCAACGGTTGAGTATGCAGGGTATTATAAAAAAAGATCTACGATAAATTAAAATTGAATTACAATCGGAAAAAACTGATATTAGACAAATATAATCCATTATTACTTCGTATGTTTATCATATAGTATTATATTATAATTATTTAACAAGGAGTTATAATGTCTCACTTATTGATCAGGCATAAGGTAAATGATTTTGCCGCATGGAAAGAAGCGTTTGATAATTTTGTCGATGTAAGAAAAGAGTTCGGCGAGAAATCATTTCAGATATTACAGCATACCGAAGATTCAAATAATCTATATTTGATGTTTGAATGGGATAGTGTCGAAAATGCGCGTAAATTTCTTGAGTCACCAGAGTTGAAAACAACTATGGAAAACGCAGGCGTAGCTGAAGCTCCGGAAATTAATTTTTTGAATGAAGCATTTAAGGGAGCAATTTAAATCGTGGGTTAAGGCAGGATATGGGGGATCCTGCCTTAAATTTTTTCAATTACAGCCGTATAGGGGAAAGTACCCGAATCAAAAATCTTGCTCAACTTCCACCCGGTTCCTTTTAGTAGATCTTTCATTTCAGTTGGTGAAACCAACAGATAATCAAAGTATGGAGTTTTCATTTTTTTATAACGGACTCGGATTCTTATTTGTCCAGCCATCCGTCCTTTTTTACGATTTTGCTTATGATACCATAGGTGCGCCGGTTCTTTGGTTGTGTATGGGTTTCCACTCTCAGCAATAATTCGGGCATTATCGGAAGTCATTTTGTGAAATCTTTTTAACAATCTTTTACATCGATCACGATTGGCAAACAAGCCAAAATTATTTCCATACATAAGTATCGTATCAAAAAGGCCAAGTCTTTTAGATATTTGAGTTATGGACATTACTTTAGTATGTTTTAAGCCTCTCTTTTGGGCAACTTTGATAGCCAAAGGGGAGAGATCAATCCCGAGAACATCGTGACCTTTGTCCTGTAGATAAAGAGCACATCTTCCCGGACCACACCCAATGTCCAGTACTCTGCCCTTAGCATATTTAAGTGCCTGGCGTTGGTACTTCGGCCATTCTTTAAAAGGTTTAAAATAAATTGCCAGTCCTTGCAAAGCAACATCAATAAAACCATCGTCGCGCTCAACAATTTCAAGCGATCCTTCGCCTTTGAGCCAGTTCATCATCTCTTGCCCGTAAGCATCCTGATTTGGTTTTAGCATGTATCCTCCCCAAGTTTAGTAGAAAGAGTTTCTACCTACTTAAAGCTTTCTTCGATGATAGTTTTTAAATTCATAATAATTTAAAAATCCTCTTCGATACAACGCCTCGCGGTAAAAGCCACTAAGTGGCCACAAGGTGTGTGTGCTATTCTAATTTTAAATACGGGACGGCGTTGGCGATGAATTCCCCTTTGCCTTCTTTATTAAATCGATGATATCCGGCGGTGGCAATCATAGCGGCGTTATCGGTGCAAAGTTCAATATCCGGGTAATACAGGTTGCAGCCTGCTTTATTCAATTCTTCTTTCATCTTAAATCGCAACCTGCTGTTTGCAGCAACTCCACCAGAGATAGTAACATCACTAACACCACATTCTTTAGCCGCCCGCAGTGATTTTGTAACAAGAACATCAACTACAGCCTCCTGAAACGATGCCGCAATATCAGCTTTTTGTTTTTCAAATTCTTCAGGACTGAGTTTTTTAATATACATAGCCACAGCGGTTTTCAGACCGGAGAATGAAAACATATAGCTTTGTTCTTTTATTATTCCCCGAGGGAATTTTACAAAATCCGGATTACCCTGCTGTGCCAGTTTATCAAGAGCTGCTCCACCAGGGTAGCCGAGATTCATAATTTTGGCAATCTTGTCAAAGGCTTCACCGGAGGCATCATCTTTTGTTTGTCCCAAAATATTATATTCCCCAAACTCCTTTACCTCAACCAGCATCGTATGTCCACCGGAGACTATCAGAGTCAAATGATGTGATTGAAGATTATGGTGCTGTAACAAATTCGCCGATAGATGACCTTCCATATGATTTACAGCTACAAATGGAATTCCCGATGTAAAAGCAAGTCCTTTGGCAAAAGTCAAACCAACAAGCAAAGCTCCAACTAATCCTGGTCCCATTGTAGCAGCAATTAGATCAATATCATCAAGAGTTACATTTGCTTTATTGAGAGCTTCTTGATAAACAGGTACAATCGTTTTCAAATGCGCCCGACTTGCAATCTCCGGAACGACTCCGCCAAAACGAGCATGTTCTGTCTGAGACAGTATTATATTTGATAATATTTTCCGGCCGTCTTCAACAACCGCTACGGAAGTTTCATCGCATGATGTTTCAATACCAAGTACTAACATAATATTCTAATTAATAAAAAACTTTATTGATTTGACAGTTGAGGTTTTTACTTTGAAATTTATAGGGCAGTCGATTTTTAATGGTGCCACTCTTGCAGAATCTAACGCACGGAAATCAACCGAAGCTACCAGAGCATTTTTATTCAACAAATCTATATCTTCCGGCGGACCGGTTAGTTCAATATCAACATACTCAGGTGAAATCATGACAGTTCTATCAGTTGGAGCGTTATAAATTACCACCGGTATTTTCTGGAAAATTCTCGTTTTCACCGGTACAACTTCAATTGTTACAGTTACTGATTCCGGAGAAACAATAGTATGATATTCTTCCGGCATCAACAGTGGTAATTTTATTGTAACATTGCTTCTTAATCCGGTAAGCTCTCGCGGAACTGTAACGATCTCGTTTATCTCTCTCAACCTTGCCCTGGCACCGCTAACTGTTACCATCGATGGGTCAGGAGTGGATATTTTACTTACAGCAAATCCATTATCAGGCTGGGTAACAAGATCAACAGTGACTCCGACCTCTTTTTCGATCATTTGGTCGATATTCAGATTTATTGAAGATGGGGATATTATTTTATCCAAATTAATATCAGCCGGAGCATTCACTAATGACAAATTATCTTCAGAAAGATTTATAACATAGCGGCCGCTGTTAAATTGAGTGGCATTGATTATTAATCCCCGTTCTTTCCATTTGCTCCTGAGAAGCTGCTTGCCGATTGCTGAAACAGTGACTAAAACTGAATCCGGTGGACTATCAGATAAGGTAAGAGAATCATTCAACAGGACATTTGTGACAGGGAGTCGGACATTGTATTCGTATACTTTTTCACTGGCAACATGAAACCACAATAGTAAACCGATTACCAATGCAATAAGTTTAAGCCAGAAATTTTCTAATAACCAAGTCATGCGGATGCCATCCGTTATTTCCCCGGAATAGGAGTTTACTTCATTTATGTAACAACAACACTGTATGGTAATAAAATGGAATTAAGCAATCAACATCAAATACCGGAAAATGCAAATCAATCCACCCTGTCCGGATTGTTCCAATAGAAATGGGATAGACCCAACTCAGATCCTAACCATAAATAATCTCCATCCATCATAATAGAATATGTATAATTGGAGGGGAGACCGTCATCGACAGTAAATTCACGGGTAAATGGTTTTTTATTTGAATGAAAAAATAAAGCCAGCCCTTTATCAGTAGCAATGGCTGCAATAAAATCATTTACCGCCAGAGCATTGGCAACGTTGCTTATAAATACATCCGGATAAGATTCGTAATCACCTTTTTTAGTATCCAGCTTTACAAGCCCTTTATCCGAAAGAAACCATATATACTGCTCATATTGTTCAACATCAATTACATCGCTAAATAGAATTGACATATCGTCCTGTATTTTCTGCATCTGTCCGGATTTTAGCTTAAGCCTGTAAGCCCCCAGGCTGGTGCCAAGCCATAAGGAATTAGCAACCAGTTCCATATCATAAATTATAATTTTCGGGAACGATGTATTCCCGATAACCATTCCTGAGTCCTCAGTATGATATAAGATACTAAGTCCGTACTCTGTTCCAATAAAGAGGGTATCGCTTTTAACCAACAAGCTGATAATATTGTCATAAGCGAGACCATTGCTGGTCGTAAAATGGCGATCAATTATTTTGTTGGCTTTATCAATTACATAAAGCCCATTCGGAGTTCCGGCATAAATTGAGTATTCATCTGCAGAAAGGCAGTTGATGTCAACCGAAGGAAAAAGATTGTCAATTCCTGATTCTATATAAGAGAAATCGTCATACTCAGGATCATATAAAGTAATGCCGGTACGTTTGTCATTTAATACTGCACCGGAAATTAAAAGCGTCCCATTGTCGTCAAATATTGCATTGACCCGATCCTGAATTAATCCATAAGGGAGAGGATCAAGATAATAATCCGATCTGTTTGATGTAAATATTCCATAACCCCAGGATCCAATCCATAAGTTTCCCTGGAAATCTTCAACAACATCTTCAAAAAGAAAATTACGACCATGGGGATCTATTAGAAATCTATCAATGCCATCATAATTAAAAAGAGGAGGAGCATACATGGCTGTTGGTAAGTCTACATGTTCGGATAAGCTTTGCACTTCAGGTTTTGAAAACAATGAATACCACTTTTCCAGAAGGATATCATACTCAAAATACCCGTTGGAAGTTTGTGCATAAAATTGAGTATCAAAATCATCAACCCATATCCTAATTATATCGTTATGATCCATTCCTTCAGTTCCGGTAAGGGGATCTTCCCAATATTTTTCTGCTTTATTATATCTGATAATACCATGCGTAGTTGCAAAATAGGCATGAGTAGATGAAACAGCGATATAATTGATATGATTAAATTCACCAAATGTTACTGTCTGACCACGAGGATAGAAGGCTTGAGCTGATGTAAATATAACTAGAGTTAACAGAAGAATAATTAATAACGAAACAAAGTTTCTTTTCATTTTAGGCCATTCAAAAGAAAATCGTATGCTGCTGATACCAATAATGCCGTACCAAATGTCAGAGCTTTTTCATCTGTTATAAATTGTGATGAATGCCAGGGTTTGTCCGCTTTAATTTTTTTATTCATCACCCCAAGTCGGAACATCGCTCCCGGAACTTTTTCAAGATAACAGGCAAAATCTTCACCACCTAAAACTAACGGCGTTTCTTCAATTTTTCCTTTACCAAATAGATCCTGATAGTTTTTGGAAAACAATCCATTAATCTTAGAATGATTATACAGAACCGGGTAATCAGCCAGAACATTCATTTCCAGTCTGGCTCCCCGCCCTTTACAGACAGCAGTTGCAGTTCTCTTAATTAATTTTGGAAGATCACGGGTTGCTTTTTTTGATAAAGAACGGGCCGTCCCTTTTAGAACCACTCTGTCAGCTATTACATTGCGAGCAACACCGCCATTTATGCTTCCAAAAGTTACTGCTACCGGAGTAATGGGATCAATTTCCCGGGACACTACTTTTTGGATAGCTTCAACAACTTCACAAGCAGTAGTCAGTGCATCAATAGCCGTATTAGGACGGGCGGCATGGCCGCCTTTACCATGAATAATCAGGTCAAAGTCATTCACCGATGCCATTGTTACCCCATCCCGGAGACTAATTTTACCAGTGGACAAATGAGGATCAACATGGAGTCCGAAAATAGCAGAAACATCTTTTAGAGCACCGTTGGCAATCATCGGTCGGGCACCACCCGGCGGCATTTCTTCTGCCGGTTGGAAAATAAAACGGACAGTTCCATTAAGTTGAGACTGCATTTTCTTAAGAACCATTGCTGTACCAAGTACTGTGGCCATATGCATGTCATGTCCGCAGGCATGCATACAACCATCAATTTTGGATTTATATTTAAGTGCAGTTTTCTCTGTTACCGGAAGAGCGTCAATATCTGTTCGGATAGCTATTGTAGGTCCTTTATTTTTCCCTTTAAGTTCGGCCAGTACTCCGGTTTCCATTTTGACCGGAAGGATTTTCAATCCGAGTTTTTTTATTTCTTTTTTTAAGTAAGATGTAGTTTTGAATTCATTAAAGGAGACTTCCGGATATTGATGCAGATGTCTTCGGATCTCTATTTGTTTTTGTGCAATACTTTTGGAGAGAGATTTTATTTCATCATATGGAGTAATTATTTTTTTCATTTATCAATTATAATCATTTAATGTTTATTTACTACTAATTAAGTTTCCAACGGAAAAATCCCGATTCAGGATATTTTTCAATTAATTGATTAATTCTTTCAGAATCAACCCAGGGGTGATTTCTGTCCAGATTGAAAAGGGGAATATGAAAATCACAGGCTTCAACACAACCTGTCGCAAGGGCATAAAGTTTATTACCATTATTGTTTTCAATTACATTCAATACAAAAAAGGCTTTGCCTTTTTTACTCTTTTTATCGTGGGCTACGATAAGATCACCTGGTGCAAGTTCTTTGATTGAGATAGAATCACAATTTTGAGCCAGACTTTTGTAATCTGAATGCTGCATTGCCATATTAAGATATTTATAAAATTCAACAGAGCTTGAATCTCTCTGTTGAGACTCAATGAATTTAACTCCACCCATTGGTCCTAATCTAAAATCAGATTTAAGCCACTTATCATATGACATTTGCTCCCCTTTTTTTGGGGAAACATTGAAATCAAAATCTTTATTAAGCAAACGATAATATTCAGCGAATAGACGAAGCGGGAAGCCTACGTCTGTATGGTTCTGACCGCGCCAGGGGATATGTACAACCCGAGAGATTTCTTCTTTTTCAAAAGCTTTCATCCCTTTCCAAATTCCTACCGCTTTATATTGATGCCAGATAGGGATAAAGGAAATCCATGATTGAAACTCGGTCAGTTTTTTCTGTTCGATTCTCGAATACCCTTCAGGGAAAGAAAATTCGGTCTCAAAAGTAAAGATAGTATCTTTGAGGCTGATGAAGGGATATTGCTTGGCATATTCTGTTGCCGTTTTTTGACCATCGGTTTGAGAAAATGATATGGATGTGTTTATCATACAGATTGTAATTGTTAAAAGGATTATCCTTAATAAATGTGATTTTATCACTTTCATTGCTACTCCATCTCTTTCCAAAGTTTGACTGCTCTTCTAATGTGTGGGATTGTAATTGAACCGCCGACAACAAGGCCGATTGACATAACTTCATTAAATTCTTCATCCGTAGTTTTAACTTCTTTGGCTTTGATTGTATGATATGTTATACAATCATCACACTTTAATACCAGTGAAGCAACCAATCCCAATAATTCTTTTGTTTTAACATCCAATGCACCTTCTCTGTAGGCGGCATTATCCAGCGAGAAAAAACGTTTTATATTCAGATTGTCATAACTGAAAATCAGATCATTGAGCTTTTCTCGCTCTTCCTTAAACTTTTGTACCTTTTTAGACATACTTTTCTCCCATATTTATTAAGAAATTAAGCTAAGAGTGTAAATAAGACAACAAATTGTTTAAAATTTGCAAAGATGATTTAGCAGGTAATCAATAGAAATGACTATACCATTTTAGCTGGCTATTTTGGTATCGCCTGATTTTGTGACTGTTTTGGGCTTGCTGCCTTTGGTAATTGTATCAGCAGTGATTATTACTTCGGCAATATCAGTTTGAGATGGGATTTCATACATAATATCAAGCATAGCTTTTTCAAAGATGGATCTTAAAGCTCTGGCTCCGGTTTTTCTTTCCTGAGCAATTTTTACAGCCTCATTCAGGGCACCCTCTTCAAAAGTCAGCTTAACATTTTCTTCGGCAAATAACTTGGCGTATTGCTTGGTTAAAGCATTTTGTGGTTTGGTTAGAATGCTTAATAAAGCTTTTTCATCCAATGGTCTTAATGCTGCTGTTATTGGGAGACGACCGACCATCTCAGGAATTAATCCATAGCCAATCAGATCCGAAGGAATAACATTATCAAAAATATCAGCGGCATCGGCATTGATATATTTCTTTTCAACATCAAATCCGACCTGCTTTTTGCCCATCCTTCGAGCAACAACTTTGTCCAGCCCATCAAAAGCACCACCGCAAATAAACAGAATATTGCTGGTGTTTATCTGGACGAAAGACTGCTCAGGATGTTTGCGTCCTCCTTTGGGAGGAATATTAGCAACGGTCCCTTCCAGAATTTTAAGAAGCCCCTGCTGGACACCTTCACCGGAGACATCTCTGGTAATCGAGGGATTGCCATCCCGGCGGGAAATTTTATCGATTTCATCAATATAAATAATTCCCCGTTCGGTTTTTTGCTGACTAAAATTCGAGGCTTGATATAAGCGAACCAAAATATTCTCTACATCTTCACCCACATAACCGGCTTCAGTTAGTACCGTAGCATCGGCGATTGTAAAAGGAACTTTGAGAAATTTTGCCAGAGTGCGGGCTATCAATGTCTTTCCGGTTCCGGTTGGCCCCAAAAGGAGAATGTTTGATTTTTCAAGTTCTACTTCATCCTGATCGGTTGTAAGGTCTCCGGAAATTTTTGTCTTAACAATGGAGTTGATTCTTTTGTAATGATTGTAAACTGCCACAGCAACTGTTTTTTTAACAATTTCCTGTCCGATTACATACAAATCGAGATAGTTTTTAATTTCTTCCGGGGTGGGAGGTTTGGTAATCAGATCAGGAGTATCTATCTCAGGAGCAGATTGCAAAAGATCATTGCATAACTCAACACACTCATCACAGATAAATGATTCATAACCGGAAAATAGCTTTTTTGCCTGACTGGCAGATTTCCCGCAGAATGAACACCTTTGAGGTACGTTTGTTTTTTTTGTGTCTTTTGCCATGTCTATTTAACTTTCCAAATCCATTTGATACAGAATAAAAGTAACTATGTTACCTACTTTGCTTCGTACACTTTGTCAATTAAACCATACTCTTTGGCTTCCTCGGCTGACATAAAGAAATTACGATCAGTATCTACTTCAATCTTATCTAACGGTTGGCCAGTATGATGCACCAAAAGTTTATTCAGGCGTTTTTTGGTTTTGGTGAATTCCTCGGTCATAATAACAATATCAGAAACCTGTCCCTGAGTACCAGCCAAAGGCTGATGAATCATAACCCGGCTGTTTGGCAGACCGGCTCTTTTGCCGTTGGTACCGGCGCAGAGTAAAAAGGCACCCATCGATGCGGCAATACCCATACAGGTAGTCGCAATATCAGGTTTGATAAACTGCATAGTGTCATAGATGGCCATTCCGGCAGTAACCGAACCACCCGGGGAATTGATATAGATATAAATATCCTTTTCAGGATCTTCAGCTTCCAGAAACAGCAACTGGGCAATAACGAGATTGGCAACATTGTCATCGATAGGTGTACCGATAAAAATAATTCGGTCTTTTAGCAGACGGGAAAAGATATCATAGGCGCGCTCACCGCGACCGGATTGTTCAACAACCATTGGGACTAAATAGTTTTCTAAAATTTTGTCAGCCATACTGCCCTCACTTATAATTTATACGTTCCGTGTCTAAGCTTTGGGTTCTTCCTTTTTTTCAACCACTTCAGCTTTCCCCATGAGGAAGTCTACAACTTTTTCCTCTATCAGGGTATCCTGTATTGACTTAATCTTACCGGTTTTTTGGAGCATATCTTTGGCTTGCTCTTCACTAATCCGATAATTGTCAGCAAAGCTCTTAATTACTTTTTCGGTATCAGACGGTAAAACTTCAATCTTTTCTCTCTCAGCAAGGTGATTATAGAGTAAATGCCATCTAAGGGTATTAACGGCTACACCCTGATAAGAGTTTCGCAAATCGGCCTCTTCAACCTCTGGATTTTGCTTTTTGGCATCTTCAACCATAGCTGTAAGGTATTCATTTACTAGTCCATTAGGAATAGGAACCTGATTCTTATCACAGATCTGGCTTACAATTTCACTGGTATTCATGCGTCTGAACTCGGTTTTCTTCTGGCGCTCGATATCTTCGCGGATTTTCATTCTCAATTCAAGAGCAGTTTCAGCCTGACCGGTAGTTTTGGCAAAAGCATCATCAAATTCCGGTAAAAGTTGTTCCTGTACTTTTTTGGCTTTTACCATATATGTAATTGTTGCACCGGCAAATTTTTTGTCCGGATAGTCTTTGTCGTAGGTGATTTCTATTTCTTTATCTTCACCAGCTTTTATTCCGGGAATCTGTTCGCGGAATTCTTTGATTGTTACCGGATTGCCCAGATCAATAACAGAATCAGGGAATTCGCTTTCCGGCAAAACCATTTTTTCATCTTTGATTTTAATCAGATCAGCCAGTATCAGATCACCCTTTTTTGCTGGACGATCAACATCCCGTTTTTCGGCATATGTTTTTTGAACCTGGATAACAGTCGAATCAACTTCTTCGTCGGTAACATCAATAACTACTTTGGTGACAATCAGGCCATCAGTTTTGACTTCTTTAACTTCCGGGAAAATTTCAATACGGGCTTTGTAGGTCATACCGCCATCATCGGTATATTCCAAATCGGTAATTGAGGGAGTAGAGGCAACTTTAAAATCCTGATCTTTGAGAGCATCGGGAAAAGTAGCTTTGATAATATCATCAGCAGTATCTGCTTTGACTTCGCCTTCGTATCTGGTTTTGATAACTTTCATCGGGACCTTACCCGGACGATATCCATCAATTTTAGCCTTTTTCTGAAGTTCAGAATATTTGGCATCCAGTTTTTCATTTACCAGTTCAGGTGTCACTTCGATAGTAACTTCATGAACCAGATCTTCGACTTTTTTAAATTCTACTTTCACTACTTTCCTTCCCCGTAATGCGGGTTTTCCCTGACGCCCACCTTGTGGGACCTACCTGACGCATAATTCAGTTGCTGCTTAAACATCAGGGATTCAATTCAATTTTATAAAAGAACCAATCTTGATTCTTTTATTGTAAATCAGTCTTACGGCCTTGCCGGTAAAGCATACTCCGTATGTGCGAAAGGGGGGATTTGAACCCCCACTCCTTATCGGAACTGGATCCTAAATCCAGCGCGTCTGCCAATTCCGCCACTCTCGCAATTAAGCGGCGAAATATAGAGTATTTAATTTGGGAAGTCAAGGGTGACAAAGCCACTTTTACCTGACGGTGGCAAGGCCACTTTTTCTGATTCATTTTCTATGTTTTTGCAATATTGTGAGTGGGCAGGAATCCTTTCCTGCCCGTTTAGGTAAATTGCTGTCAGGAAAGGATTCCTGACAGCGCAAAACAAGTCGAAAGTCAAGACTTTCGACCTACTAATTCTCGAATTACAGAAAATTCATGATATCCATTAATTTACATGTTACAACGATTTGCGGTAAGACACACAAGGTGTGCGCTTCGCAGAAAAACAAGCTTCGCTTGTTTTATGTTGATTTTTAGGTGGTTTTTTTTAACAATAAAATGTAAAAAGAAATGTGATTGTATTTGTAGGTCGAAACCCATGTGGTTTCGACATTAAATTTGAAGGTTTTTAATGTCACAGGTAAGAGCTTCAAGATTAGACGGTGAATCAAAGAAAAAAAAGGGTGGGTTTTTAGCTGATAAACTGCCAATGGGTAGTTGGAAACGCAAAATCGTCCTCTGGGGGGCATTGCCCCTTATATCCTTGTTTCTTTTTTATCTTATTATGGATAATATTGTGATGATGGCTGTAACCCGTCATGGCAGCGAATTTCCTCTCCCGGATTTTACCAGTCAGACAGTGACTGAAGCTCAAATGACCCTTACTGAACTTGATCTTACTCATGAAATCGCATCGCATGAATATTCTCCGGGAAAAGCCAAAGGGGTAATTTTAAATCAATTTCCTTTAGCGGGGACAAAAGTAAAATCAGAACGTGTTATCAAATTTGTCGTATCAGCCGGTCAAAAACTGGTTCAGATTCCATTTCTTGGGGGGAAATCTGTCAGGCAGGCAATGCTTGATCTGGAAACTGCCGGTTTAACTCTGGGTGAAATTGCCTGGGCTTTTTCTGATACCCTTCCCGAAAGGGTTGTGGTTTTTTCATATCCGGGGGCAGATACCGAAATCCCATTGGGATCTCCGGTAAACCTGATGGTCAATCATGGTCGTGCTTCGAATTTTACATACATGCCCAAAGTTATCGGATTGACACTTGACCAGGGGTTAGCTCTTCTTGGAGAAAAAAATCTTAAAGAGGGAATTATAACCCGGCGTACCGATGAAAACTATCTTCCGGAGACAGTCCTTGAGCAGTCCGAACCAACCGGGGCAGAGCTTGATGTCGGTACGGAGATTGATCTGGTCATCAGCACCACCGAATAGGCGGCATAGCCGCTTTTATTAAGTTTGTCTACCCAATAGTCTATAATGCCTTGATTTTAAAGGGCGATTTAACTATCTTAAGTTGGATCAGGTAACACTTTGATTTTTTGCATCTGCAGGATTTTTTACAAACTTGGATGATTGGGTTAGTCTGTATTCCAATCATTTATGCTCATATATCAAGCGAGGTATACATGAATAAATCCATCAAAATTAATTCAGTTATAATTCTTTGTCTTTTTGTTTTTATCACTGTGAACATATCAGAAATAAACGCAAACGAAAAAGATAATGCTGCCATAAACAACAGTATCAAAAAATCTACGTCATCAGAAATTCAACTAAGTCCGGAAGTTCTATTAAAACAATCTCTTGAACTTGAGATCGAGGATAGGATAAACAACGGTCTTCAAACAGTCCCTCCTCCCGCAACTGATCGCGAGTTAACTAATGGTATTAATTGTGATCTTCCTATTGTGATTACCTCTTTACCCTTTGCAGATGCCGGCCAGACAACCTGCGGTAAGGGAAACGATTATGAGAATACCTGCCTGGATTATTATGATAATGGAGAAGATATAATTTATGAGTTAGAGATTGAATATCCAGGATATTATTCATTCGATCTTTATACTTATAGTTCCGGTTGGTCAGGAATGATGCTCTCGGAAGGCTGTCCCGATACCGGCAACTGTATTGTTTATACAACAAGCTCTTCCGCTGGATATCAATCTTTACAATGTGTCTTTCTGGATATGGGCGTTTATTATATAATGATTGATACCTGGCCCAGCCCGGAGTGTATACCTGAGTTTGACTTCAACATTGATTTGATGTTCTGTGATGATTTTAGTAACAACAATTGCGAATTTGCTGAAGATATAACCGAACCCGTATCTGATGTTTACTTCACAACAATAGGATCTACCAATGATGGTCCCGGTGGTTGTATCACTTCCGGCAATATCTGGTTTACTCATACTGCCCTCGCAGATGATTATGTAATGGTCAGTTTATGCGAATCAAATTATGATACGAAATTAGCAATTTATGAAGGCGATGATTGTAGTAATCTATCACTTGTCGGGTGCAATGATGATAATTGCGAGTTGCAATCTGAACTTTATGTAATAATGGAGCAAGGGAAAAAATATTATATCGAAATTGGCGGTTATAGTGATGATACCGGTGAAGGAGTTTTGAGTATTTACTATCCGCTTCATGATCATGTAGAGTGTTCACCCGAATCAACACCAGAAGGGGAAGAATGTGGTGATGCTATTAATGATGGCTGCAATGTTGATCCCCCCGTTTTTGGTTCAATAAGTTGTGGGGAATTTGTCTGTGGAAATCTTTGGGCTGATGATGGCTATCGTGATACTGACTGGTATGAACTAACTCTAGAAGAATGGAGTATAATTTCGCTTGAAGGAATTGCCGATCTGCCGTTTATAATGGGAATAGTCGAAACACAGCCTTCAGGTACTGGCAATTGTGATGATGCAACCGGGTATCTTGAGCCATTTGTTACTGGTGATGTATTTGAATATATAGAATTGACTGCAACTCTTCCTCCGGGTACTTACTGGATCTTTTTAGCCCCTGAAGATTTTTATAGCTACTCGTGTGAAAACACAACCTGGGATTATGAAATTATACTTTCCTGTGAGACGACTGATCCTTCCTATTGTGAAGTTGGTGGAGGATGTGATGAATATATTGCTCAGGTTATAATTGAGGATATAGATAATATTACTTCATGCGATGGATACAGTTACTTCACGTTTTCAGAAACCAATTTGTACAAAGGCATCGGATACCCTATAACTATTTTAAGCGATTATGCTTATTCCGGGGATGATTGTGCTATCTGGATTGATTGGAATCATGATTTCGATATGGATGATCCAGGTGAAAGAATTACAATGGATGTTGAAACCGGTTATGGACCATTTACAGCAACAATTACACCTCCTTTTGATGCCGATACCGGCCTGACTATTATGAGGATTCGATTAAGTTATTTTGGAGAACCGGAAAATATGCACTGGTGTGGAATCACAACTTTTGGGGAGGTTGAGGATTATATTATTAATGTGTCTGATGCCGAGAGTTCTTCTTATCTACAAGACCCCGATCCATTTATGTCTCTGCATAAGTTTGCTCTTGATCCCATAGAGGGTCATTTATTTTTAAGCGATCTGGTTGTTCCGGATGATAATATTACTGAATGGCAGCAAATAGATTTGCTTATTGGAGAGTGTGTTGTTCCAATTATTAGCACTGAGATAATTTCAGGTGGATGGGGAGAGTTATTTGGCAATGTTCTGGATATTTCATTTGATGAAATTGATTATATAGAATGCCAGGAATCATATCAAAATGGTTTAATATTTAACGAAGTGGTTTCTCCTTTCGATATTTATTATGAAATTGATGGCGTCCCTAATCAATGGGCTGGTGAAGCTGTTATTATGGGTCATCGTTCTGGCGATCTGACTCTCGATGGCGAGGTCAATGTTTCTGATCTATCATTTTTGGTTAACTATATCTTCAGAGGAGGAGATTCACCACGTGTGTTGCTGTTAGCTGATGTCGATGGCATTCCGGGAATTAATATCGGAGACCTTACATATTTGGTTTCATATATTTTCAGGGGTGGTCCTGATCCTCAAATTCCATAAAAAAACCTGCCGGACGAAATCGGCAGGTTGGGAACAAATCAAACGAAGATTATAACAAAGAATTTAAAAGCTTTTCTATATCAGCCATCATAAACGGCTTAGCTAAAAAGCCATCCGGCTTGATATCTTCTTCACCGCTATTTATACTTTCTATAGAATAACCAGATATCAATACAACTGGAAGTTTTGGGAATTTTTCTTTTATTTTATCTAACAGTTCCAGTCCTGTCATGTTGGGCATGCGCATATCGGTTATAACTAATGAGAAAGCTGCTTTATCCAATTCATTCAAAGCCTTTTCACCATCATCAGCTCTGATAGATTGATAATCAAAAACTTCCAGCATATCTGAAAGAAGGCTGGACATATTGGGGTTGTCATCTACTATAAGAATTTGCTTAGCCATAATTTATCACCTCTTTAAAATGTATCGGCACTAAAGTGGTAATTCTTTTATGATTTTTTCTGATATTTTTTTAGATTATTAGTAGATCGGGCTATTAACTCAGCTTGAAGAGCTGATATCCCGCTGGATTTCAGAGCAGAGATTATATAATTGTGGTTATCATTGTTATTTGAAACCAGGAATTCAGGATTTTTATCAGCTTTATTATATACTAATAAATAGGGGACATCACCTGCCTTGATTTCACCCAGTACTTTCTGGGTCTGTGCAATCAGCTCATCGACATTAGGGGCTGAACAATCAACTACATGCAGAAGTAAATCAGCCAGGGCTACTTCCTCTAAGGTAGATTTAAATGATTCTACCAACTGATGAGGGAGCTTTTTAATAAAACCAACCGTATCAGAAAAGACAATCTGGCAGGGATAGCCTGAGGACATTACTCTGGTCGTTGAATCAAGAGTTGTAAAAAGCATATCTGCGGTTCTGACATCAGCTTTTGTGAGCAAATTAAACAGTGTGGATTTACCGGCATTGGTATATCCAACCAAAGCTACCTTAAAAAGTGATTGACGGCGTTTTCTTTGAGTTGAACGTTGTTTGTCTAATTTTTTTAATTTTTTCTTCAGGCTCGAAATTTTTGTTCTAACCTGTCGGCGATCAATTTCAAGCTGGGTTTCACCGGGACCTTTGGCACCGATACCTCCATATTGACGGGAAAAATGTACCCAGGCACCAGTCAGGCGAGGCAGGGTATACTCAAGCTGGGCTAACTCAACCTGAAGGCGAGCAGCCGAAGACCTGGCTCGGGTTGCAAAAATATCCAGAATAAGTATGGGGCGATCGATTACTTTTACTTCTAAAGCTTTCTCAAGATTTCGCTGTTGTACAGGAGATAAGGAATCATCAAAAATCAGGCAGTTAGCCCCTAACTCAGCCATCTGTTCTTTGATAATTTCAACCAACCCTTTGCCAATATAAAAGGCTGGGCTGGGTCTCTTGCGAACCTGAATATATTGCCCAACTACTTTTGCTCCAGCAGAGATACCCAGAGCCGCAAGTTCTTCTAAAGATTCGGAGACTTCTTCTTTAAGGCGGGAATCTTTGGCCAGTCCAATCAGGAATATTTTCTCTAATTCTTTATTGTCAAATTGAATAACCACTTTTTCAATATAGATAGTTACTTAGCATTAGCAATGGGAAAATATTATTAGATCTTGAAAAGGGAATATTTATTATATAATCTAAAGAAAGAGTACCGATAAAAGCTATATGAATACAACCGAAAAAATAGTTACTACCGAAGGCCACCTGATTGATTCCGGATTGATGCGCCAGGTTTTTGATATTATTATCAGTGACGGGGGAGAGTTTGAAGTTCTCGATTTTAAAATTGGGCGTGATAATGATGAGTTTTCCAAAGCTCGATTAAAAATAAATGCTACAGATCCCACGGCAATCAATACTATCCTGTTAAAACTTTCCAGCATCGGCTGTCATATTGAAACTGATGAACAAGTTACTCTAAAGGAATCTCCTGCCGATGGAGTTGTTCCTTCTGATTTTTACAGCACCACCAATCATGAGACCCAGATCAGACTTAATGATCATTGGATCGATGTCGAGAAAATCCGGATGGATGGCGTGATTGTGGTTTCAGACAAAAAAGCTGAAGTCAGAAAATTCCGTGATATTATAAAAGGTGAAAAAATAGTCTGTGGTTTAAACGGTATTAATGTCAAACCGGAGTTTGTGGAACGTGACAGAGCAATTTTTACTTTTATGTCTGGCGATGTCTCAACTGAAAGGCAGGTGCGATTAGCAGTCGATCAGGTTGCTGATCTTATCCGAGACAGGAATAAAAAGGTGATGGTTGTATCCGGGCCGGTTGTAGTACATACCGGTGGTAACAGAGACTTAGCATCTCTTATTGAACATGGGTATGTTCAGGGATTGCTTTCCGGTAATGCTCTGGCTGTTCATGATATTGAAGCAGCATTGTTTGATACATCATTGGGAATCAATAAAGAATCCGGCAAGCCGGTCGAGATGGGGCACCGCAATCATCTGCGGGCTATCAATGAGGTTAGAAGAGCAGGATCAATTGAAAATCTTATTAATGAAGGTAAATTAAAATCGGGGGTGATGTATTCTGTTGTCAAAGCAGGAATACCATATTCATTAGCAGGATCATTGCGCGATGACGGCCCTCTTCCGGAAACTATTACCGATATGAATTTGGCACAAGAAGATCATACCAAACTTCTCAAAGATGCTGATATTGTAATTATGCTATCATCAATGCTTCACTCAATAGCAGTTGGGAATATGATCCCGGCAAAAGTACTGACAATTTGTGTTGATATAAATCCAGCCGTTGTTACCAAACTCAAAGACCGGGGATCTATGCAGACAATTGGAATCGTTACTGATGTTGGTCTGTTTTTACATCTATTGGTAAATAGATTGGGCGTTTGATATAAATTTTAATTTATATTTGATGAGTTACTATAAACACACTATGTGTGACTCATCTGCCCCTTGTGTATTGTAAAAAAATCATTATCTTCTCCCCATGTATAATAAAACCGTTATGGATCATTTTCAGAATCCTCGCAATGCCGGCGAAATCGAAAACCCTGATGGAGTCGGGTCGGTAGGGAATCCATCCTGCGGCGATGTCATGAAGCTTTATATCAAAGTAAGCGATGGCAAACTTATTGATATAAAATGCAAAACATTCGGGTGCGCTGCTGCAATCGCTTGTAGTTCCAAAGCCTCTGAAATGGTAATGGGCAAGTCTCTGGAGGAAGCAGCTATGCTGTCCCGACAAGAAGTAGCCGATGCTCTTGATGGTCTCCCCGAAGAAAAAATAGCCTGCTCCAATTTAGCCCCGGATGCCATCCGGGCTGCAATTGAAGATTACCACTCGAAGTGACTTTGTCACTCTTATCGTATTCTTAATAGTTATTATTTTGTGGGCGGCACACGCCCCCGTGTGCCCCTTTCTATAAACAGGCAATGCCTGTCAGCAGACGAGGGCGTCTGCCAGGCACATTAATATAATCAAAAAACCGCCAGGATAGGAATCCTGACGGCTCTTACAAAATGATATTTAGATAAATATTTATAGCGATGAAATTATCTTTTGTATTTCACCAACAAGTGCATCTTCTGAGATTGATTCTGTTTTTACTTCAAGTAGCTTCGAATCTGAAAGCTCTTTGAATTTTACAATCTCTTCATCGTCGATATATTCTGGATCAACTATCAGTATTGTTTTGCAGGCTGTTGGTTTTATATCTTCGAGTTCCCGATAAGATGCAGCATAGCTGGACCCTATCCCATACCACCACCACATAGTAGTCCGGTAAAATGGAAACCAGAGCAAACCATATTTTTCTTTTTGGAAATTCAATAAACGTGTCGAGGATAGATATGGATTTATTGCTATCACTCCATCAATACGGTCTTCTTCGATAGCACATAAAATTGCAGCATCAGCTCCCAGAGAATAACCTACTACAACTAATGGATGAACAATTTTTTCTCTAAGATCCAGGTATCTGATTATTTCCTGTAAATCACTGGCTTCATATTGGCCTTCACCGCGATATTTGCCTGAAGATTTCCCCGAAGCTCTCTGGTCATATACAATTACATTATAAGACTCATTTATCAATCTGTTTGATACCGCCAGCATTGAATCCCTTGTCTGGCCATCATCGTGTAACAGGCATATTGTGCCTTTTATTCCTGATGTTGAATCGGTAATTGGGTTTAAGAATAAACAAGCCAGGTTTGTAAGCCCATCGGATTCAACCCTGAAAGTATCACATAATGGCAATCCGGTTGTGTCATCACCAAAATTAAAACCGGCTTCAATAAAAAATACCGGATCGTTCATTAATAGGGAATCCTGCACGTACTCTTCGATATCGGGACGAGCCATAGTAGTTTTGGCTTTGATAAGAGGATAGATGGCATAAAAGGTCCCAAGCAATCCTACTATTAATAGGAAGATAGCTATATTGATCATTTCTCTTACTTGTCTGGATATTTTTGCCACTTTTTTAACCCACCAATATTTTTTTAATTAAGAAACTATAATAATCATGATCTACTTCAAGTCAATATTTAAATGTTATTATAAATACTAACTATATTAGAAGTATTAATTTGGGTTGACAATACCTGAGTTAATTACTATTAATGAAGGCACATATATTTACTGGTAGATGAGAAACTCAATATTACTTACCTTATGCAATAGCATGCAAACACAATGACTCTTTAATTGCATAAGAAATTTGTTCAAATAATACACAGTTCGTTATCTTATTGTCAACTCTTGGTTTAACATTTTTATGATCATTGATTATTGTCAAGATATTCTGAAAAATACAGTATGGGAATCGGCATGTCGGTTGCTCAATACTACTTCGGATGGACAGGAAATGAGGCGAGATCTTCTTTTCCGGGTAAAAATTACAAAAAAAATGAAATTGGTCGTTTTTTCGTAACAACAAAAACCGGCTTTAGTTAAAGTAGAAAATAATATTTTGGAGGTGAAGCTGCGGATAGGTTATCAGTTAGTAAATCCCTTTGGTTGGTGTGTTTTTTTGGTTTTTCCTGTTGACAATTTTGGGATCATTGTATATATTGGCCACGGATGATAGGTACGACCATATTTTACTAAAAACACAATTGACTTAATTTTAAGTCGCCTTCCGATTGAGAACTGTCAAATACTACAGCCTTTGAACGACATTTTTATGTCGTCCCGAGGAGTTACAACAGGATACTAATTGATACTACTGTTATCGAATGGAAACAATTTATGAGTACTAAGAGCGTCGCTCTTGAATTGACCCCTCTGGGAAATTCAAGAAGATTTTCTGATTATTCATTATTGAGGAATGCCTTATTGAACAATGGCTAATGGTAACGTTGTCCGACAGTCTTAAACCTGATTGTAAAAGGAGGAAGGTTATGACCTTCAGTGGTTCGATCCTGGGACGTGCTCTCAAATTAGCTCTCTTATTGACATTGTTCTGTGGTGTATTTGTAGTTCCACAAGCCGATGCTCAGCCCCTGTTATTCGTGAAGGTAGGTGATACTACTGCCGAATCCGGGGAAATTAACTCTGTTGTATCAGTCTTTTTAGACAATTACGAGGATACCGTGGCTGGCTTTAATGTATGGCTTAAGCTTGGTAATCCCGATATTATGTCGTTCCAGACTGATGACAGTACTGTTATTGACACAATCTACTTGAAATGTATAGCTTATGATGGTCTGGACTGTATTGAGTATGTCCGAAACAATCCTCTTGATTATGATTCATCATATATTGATACCAACGATGTACAAATAGGAAGCTGGGATACAACAGGAACCCTTCTATCAGGATGGGCAAGTGTTGATGCCCGTTCAATTTCAGGTACCGGGACGGATCTTAATATCTATGGTATAGCGTACTCGGCATCAAATCCTGATATCCCCGGCATACCTCCTGGCAACAACGGCCAGACTCCTCTTATCAAACTACTTGCGGATGTTAATGATATTTCTGACACAGCCCAGGAAAGAGATGTCTCCATTTTAATCGAATATAATTTTATTGATCATTTTAGTTTTTCCCGACCCGATGGTTCATTGATCGGGCTGGCTTATGATACAATTTTGGATACCAATTATTATCTATGTACCCAATGGATTGGTGATGAATGCCATAATTGGGAAAAGGTTTCGCAACCTCCGGCTGACTCCATGGCTGAAGTTATAAAATATCTGCCGTATGTGGACACTACCAGAGTTTTTGTGGATCATGGTTCTCTGACTGTACTGGGTGGGACATTCTGTGGAGATTTTAATGGCGATGGTGATGGCCCAAATGTTTCTGATCTGGTTTTTGGTGTAAATTATATCTTCAAAGGTGGAGAAGAGCCGCCCTATTTTTGGGCAGCAGATGTTAACTGTGAAGGGAATGATATTAACATCGCTGATCTTGTATTTATGGTAAATGCTATTTTCAAAGGCGGTCCGGAGCCATGCCAGGTACCGGCCTGTCAATGATATATATGTTTATGAATCGCTTTAGAGGAAAAAAAGTACTAATCAAACTTTTGGAAAAAAATTAGCGAAATGCTAACAAAACAGTAATAGAAAGAAACTAAAAAAATATTATAAAAGAAAATGGCATCGCGTTTATGAGACCTGATGCCGTACGTAAACCGAAAATAGATGGAAAGGAGGACGTTCAAAAGAGGTATTATGGCACACACTCAAGTGAAAGAACGTTTATCTAAGTCTTTTAGTCCTGATGGATTAATTTCAGGAGTAAGGTGGCTCTCACTCCAAAAACAAACATTTGGACATTATATAGAAGACTATCCGACGAACGCTCAACAATTATTGTTATCTATTAACGAAGTAAATAGGAGTAAACAATGAAACGAAATGTTTTGTTAATACTCACCGTGTTAATGGTGTTTTCATTTGGGCTAGTTAACGCTGCTGATATGACCGTCACTTTTGATGGCGCATGGGATTCTGGTACTAAAGTAAAACCAGAAACTCCTGTAACCTGGACAATCTCAATTAATGCTGATCCTTATGGTGGTCTTTTAGGCTCAACCAATGGCTTTAGTATCTTTTTGTCAAGCACTGGTGATGCATTAAATGTATTAGATCCAGGTCCGGGTTTTGCCCCTATGACATATGCAACAGTCGGCGACTTTGGACTCTATGCTACCTATACTGAACTAGAATTTAGTATAGATGGCTTGGGTGCTGACACTGTCGGTGTTGGTGGTCTTGCCTTTGGCGCTCCTCAACAGTTCGATGGTACAGCCCCTACATGGACTATTACCACTCAGGTTGATAGTCTTGCTGACACCTATCTTTGTCTTGACTCAGCCTTCTACCCTCCGGGTGGCGCATGGTTGTGGACAGACGCTGCTAGTGGAAATGTCTACCCACAATGGGATGGACCTTTCTGCTACTTAATCGAACAGCAGCCGAATATTCCGGCTGAATTTGTAAATGAACCAACTGATCTGTCTGGTGACCATTGTGCCACTCTGACACATCAGTTCGAAGGTGTAGATCCTGATCCTGGTCAGTGCGCTCCATACGATGGTTCCATAACTTTCGCATTAGTAGACGCTGATGGTTCTGGTGCAGCTGTAACTGCCGGTGGAATGCTGAGCATTCCAGCTGACATTAATTCACACATCAACAGCCCATATGCAGTACAGCTTAGTGTTGCAGACGGTTGTGGTGATGGTGAAACTATCACTGTCAATGTTTCTTTTGGCAATGTAGTTCCTACTATCGATTGTGGTGGTCTGATCACTGTTGGTAAAGGTAACCCAATTGCTCCTCACACTGTAACAGCTGCTGATGCTGATGCATGTGATGCTTTGACTTTCACCTTAACTGGTGATGATGCTGCTGGTCCAGCTGCTATTGATCCTGTTACCGGTGTATTCACTTACACTGCTGACTTAGGTGACGTTGGTGTCCGTACATTTAACATTGAAGTTACAGATGGCGCTGATGTTGCTCTTTGTGATGTTACTGTTGATGTACTGGCTACAGAACCTTTTGCTATTCAGATTCAGAAAACCCATGGTACTTTCCAGGGTGGTCATGAACTGGTAGACGTTACAGTCAACTTAGGCTCCGAAGCTATGTGGGGCTTTGATATTCTTATCGCTTATGACGCATCTGCTCTTTCCTTCCAGACTGCTCTTGAAGGTTCAGTATATGCTGCTTGCGGTTGGGAATATTTCACCTACCGTTACGGTGCCAATGGCAACTGCGGAAATGCTTGTCCAAGCGGCCTTCTCCGTGTAGTCGGTTTGGCTGAGACCAACAATGGTCCTAACCATCCGTCTTGCTTTGACGCTGTTGGTGAAACTCTGTTCACCCTTGACTTCCTCGTAACCGATGACCGTACATTCGAATGTATGTATGTACCGATTCGTTTCTTCTGGACCGATTGTGGTGACAATGCTATTTCTTTCCATGAATTAGCAGACGTAGCCAATCCTTATTCACAGACTCTCGCTATTTCACGCTGGGTCTTTGAATTTGAAGGTATGGAAATTACCGGCGAAGGTACTTTCCCAACATATTTTGGTGCTCCGACCTCTCCATGTATGGAAGGTGACAAAGATGTCCCAGTCCGCTTTGTTGATTTCATCAACGGTGGTGTAGACATTGTTTGTGCTGACTCTATTGATGGTCGCGGTGATCTCAATATGAATGGCATTGATAACGAAATCGCTGATGCTGTACTGTATACAAACTACTTTGTATTCGGTATTGGCGTCTTCACTCATTATCAGGCTCAGGTTGCAGCCTCTGACGTTAATGCTGATGGACTGACTCTGTCAGTTGCTGATCTGGTTTACCAGATTCGTATTATCGTTGGTGACGCTCTTCCTTACCCGAAACTGAACCCAGTATTTGCTGACGTTAAAGTTGGTAATACCATTACTGTGGATCAGCCGATGGGTGCTGCCTTTGTCGTAATCGAAGGCAATACAGTTCCTGTACTTTTGGTTGACAACATGAAACTCGAATACAGCTATGACGCGACTAACAATGTTACCCGCGCCCTGGTTTATTCTTTCGATGCCGACCAGACTTTCAATGGCGAATTCTTAGACGCCAATGGAACAGTTCAGACTGTTGAAATGGCTACTTATGAAGGTCAGCGCGTTGAAATCGACATAGTTCCGAACAACTTTGCGTTGAATCAGAACTATCCGAACCCATTCAACCCGACCACAACTGTTAGCTTTGCTCTTCCGAGCGCTGTCGATTACTCCTTGACCGTATATAACATTACTGGTCAGGAAATCGCCAACTATAGCGACTTTGCCGAAGCCGGCAATGTCGAAATTGAAGTTGATGGTAGCACATGGGCTTCCGGTATTTATTTCTATAAATTAAATGCTGGTGATTTCTCTGAAACCTTGAAAATGGTCTTAGTGAAATAAGCTTATTGCTTATATAAATATTTCCCGGGAAGGTTTATTCCTTTCCGGGGAATAAAAAGGAGAAAAGATAAAAAAGACTGCTATCGAGAATAAGCTGAAGTAAATAACAGGTTGATAAGTCGATGACTTTATTTTTTAGAAAAATTGGAGGGATGATGCTCTCAGAAGAGGTCATCTTTTTTTATAATGTAAGGAACAGGATTAGAGGAATAGTAGAATATGCATTAAATTGCAATGTTGCAGGGGAATTCCTACAAAAATTATGTACTCATTTTCGTTCATATCGGATTACTTATTTAAGACTTACCAGGGGGTTTAATATCTGAATTGCTAAGGGATGTTAAATGACCTTGGAAAACTGTAAGTCGTGATAGGACATGTCTTTAAATGGATGTTCAAAAAAGCATCAAAATTTATTTCTTAAGATGCTTTATCTGTCAAGGATTGACAAAATTGACCAACTCTTGAACTCGGTTTTGGTCCGGAACTTGCTCAGATAGAGATTGATATTATGTTTGTTTTGCAGAAATACAATTTAAGATGTTTAGGTAGTATAGCGTATGATTTCGTATAACAATGACAAAAAAGCTGTTAGATTAGACTCCGGTTTAAAATCTGTGTCAAAAATTACACGGGTGGAGAAACTTATTGTTAAATCGGCTTCTGTTCTGGCTGCACTGATTTTAGTGATAATAGGAATAGAAAATTGAAAATAAATAATAGTTGTAAAAAAATATCCGTCTTATTCGGAGGAATAAATAAATGAAAAGTCTAAAACTGATTGTTTTGGCAATTTTAATTTTGATAGGAACTGCTGCTGATTCTGAAGCACAAGGGTGTAATGGTATTGACTCTACATCACTGGATTCTTTTACGGCAGTAGATACTTATGGTATGCCTGATTCGACTATCTTAATGCCGATTCATATCAGCAACAGAAGAAATATCGCCGGATTTAATATTTGTATCGATTTCGATACAACTATATTCCGCCCTATTTCTATCGGGATTGACTCGCAATGGGATGCAACTCATACTGAGATTATTGATTCATTATACTACTATGATTGGATTCCAGGTGGAAGACTGGATACATCAATTGTATTCCCAATTGTATTTGATGAACCGGATTATCCCAACGAAAATTCAAATCGATTACGAATGATAATGTTTGGGATTCTTAAAATTCCTGATGATTCTATTTTGACTCCGGGTGCTGATACTGGCCGGGGTGATATTATTTATATCAAACTTAAAGTACAGCCAACAGCACAACATGGTGAAATTACTCCTGTCTATTTCTATGCTACAGATATTGTTGACCCGGATACATTCCCACCACAGGTAATTGGCTGCCGTCATAACAGCTACTCTGATCTTTTGGGTTTTTCAATCAGACCATGGACTTTTCAGGGAAGGTTGGTAGTTGATACCACAGAACAAATACCTCCGGTAATTAACTCATTTTATGCGTCACCCAGCGTAATTACTGCAGGACAAGGTTCAAACCTATACTGGGATGTTAGTGATGCTGATTCAGTAGTTATTAATGGAGTTGGCTCATATACTACGGCTACAGGTAACATATCTGTTAACCCTTCTGTTTCAACGAATTATGTCTTAACAGCTTATGGAGGCAACCAGACCAGAACAGCGGGTGCATTGGTTACTATTACTGTTCCGGGTGATAATAACAACCCAGTAATATCACCAATTGTCCCTGGAAGCTATGCCGTAACCGAAGGTGAAAATATTGCTTTTAGTGTCTCGGCAACTGATTCCGATGGAGACCCTATTGTCTTAAAAGCCTTAAGCTTACCTGCTAATGCCTCATTTGGTATTGGAGGTGAAGTATCCGGAGTTGGCTCTGCTACAGGTAATTTCAGCTTCACTCCAAACAGAGGTCAGGCGGGGGCATATAATATTCAATTTCAGGCTACAGACGACCAATTCGGATCTTCGAGTGTTGCTACAGTTTCAATTACTGTAAGCGAGATAGAAAATGATATTGTTTATACTACTTCAGTTTCTGGTGGAAGTCCGGTTGGTGGAATTTCCGGTAAAAACAGCATCTTATTCCCTATTGATTTTGTTACAGCTCAAACAGTTTATGGTGTTCAGTTTGATCTTACTTATGATGGCAATTATATTGAAATTGACTCATTTATAACCACTCCGAGAACTGAAAATTTTGTGATTTATGATAATATCGGAGGAACTCCGGGTAATGTTACGGTTCTGGCTTTCGGAATGGATAACGACACCGTCACTATTGACCCAAGTGATAATACAGCAATACTTTACGCGGCTATGACATTAGATTCAACGGCCCCTCCCGGTGATTATTTTATAGATATTACTAATGGCTGGGAATCTATTAATCCTGATCCGGAATTTCCTTCATTGGCTCTTGTAACCGATTCCGGGATTGTACAGGTGGACAGGATGGGTGATGTAAACCTTGATCAACTTGTCAATGTTGCCGATGTAGTTAATATTGTTGGATTTATACTCGGAAATTACGGTTTCAGCCCAAGGCAGTTTGACGTTGCTGATGTAATTTTAAATGCAACAATTAACGTTTTTGATCTGGTTGGAGTAATAAACCAGATATTTGGAATTCCGGTCTCTCCAACAGCACCGGCTTATGTTGAAGGAGGATTTGCCACTGTTGATCTTGATTTTGATCCAAAAAATGGAAATGCAGATGAAATTGTGGTAAAATCAGAAATGCCTGAAATGATCGCCGGCGTTGAAATGAATATAAAATATGACCCAAGAACTATCGTTTTGGGAGTACCGGAATTGACTAATGATGCCGATGGATTAACTATGAGTTACAGAGACAACGGACGTGGGAACATCAAGGTACTCATGCACTTTACCAATCCGTTCAGCGATGAGGAATTGATTCAGGTAGGTGCCTCAGATCTTGTTAAAATACCGGTGCGCACCATAACTGAAGTTGATGAAGGGGTGACGCAGGTTAGGTTGGCTGATGTTATATTATCTACTAATACCGGGTCGGCAGTCAGGGTTGGAAATCCAGGATTGCCGGAGACATTTGTTTTACAGCAGAATTATCCCAATCCTTTCAATCCGACAACGACAATTAATTTCTCGATAGGTAGTGATCAGGTTGGAAGCGTGGAACATGTATCGCTGGATGTATTTAATATTCTGGGACGAAAAGTTACAAACTTGATTGACAAAGAAATGTCAACCGGACATTACGAAGTTGTTTGGGATGCTACAAATAGTAGTGGTAATAAGGTGGCATCAGGAGTCTATCTGTACAAGCTTCAGGTAGGCGATAAAAGAGATACTAAGAAGATGTTATTTATAAAATAACATTATGAGGATATTAAACCTGATCGGAATAGCCGGGTGACGGAAATTTTGATCAGGTTAGCTTAAAATTAGAGGAATGTTTCCAGTTAATAGCCAATTTTTTTTGGTTTAAGCTGGAAATATATAATTATGTTTTTTTTGTCTATTTATAGCTGCCTTATAAAGGCACCGGAGGGTTCAGGTAATGGCGTTTAATAAAAAGATACCGATTGCAATATTAGTCTTGTTTTTAATATCATCTGCGGCATGGGCCCAACAAGCTCCTGTCTTAGATCCTATTGGTGCTCAGTCAGTAGATGAAGGAGTGAATCTTAATTTTAATATTACTGCTTCTGATCCGGACCTGACTACACCAACACTAACGGCTGAGAATCTTCCTACCAATGCGACGTTTGTAGATAGTCTTAATGGTGTTGGTAATCTCAACTTTGATCCGGATTTCACTCAGAGTGGAACTTTTGATGTTACTTTCATTGCTACTGATGGATTACTTAGTGATACAGAAATCGTTACAATTACAGTTAACAATATTAACTTGGCTCCTGTACTTACAAGTATTGGTGCACAAAATGTTGATGAAGGTGCTAATCTTAATTTTAATATTTCAGCCTCTGATCCGGACCTGACAACTCCAACTTTTACAGCTTTGAATCTTCCTGCCAACGCGACATTTGTAGATAGTCTTAATGGCGTCGGTAATCTCAATTTTGATCCTGACTTCACCCAGGCAACTACTTATGACGTAACTTTCATAGCAACTGATGGATTACTCAGTGATACAGAGATAGTAACGATAACAGTTAATAATGTAAATCTTGCTCCAGTACTCGCATCAATAGGTGCTCAGAATGTTGATGAAGGTGCCAATCTAAACTTTGGAATTTCAGCTTCTGATTTCGATGGTACAACACCAACTTTTACAGCTTTGAATGTTCCAACTAATGCAACATTCACAGATAATACTGATGGCACTGGTACTTTTGATTTCAATCCTGATTTCACTCAGGCAACTACTTATGACGTGACTTTTATAGCCACCGATGGGTTGCTTAGTGATACTGAGATTGTCACGATTACGGTTAACAACGTTAATTTGGCCCCGATCCTATCGGGTATTGGTGCCCAAAATGTTGATGAGGGTGTTAATCTTAATTTTAATATTTCAGCTTCTGATTTCGATGGTACAACTCCGACCTTTACTGCTGAGAATGTTCCAACTAATGCAACGTTCACAGATAATACTGATGGCACTGGTACTTTTGATTTCAATCCTGATTTCACCCAGGCAACTACTTATGACGTGACTTTTATAGCAACTGACGGGTTGCTTAGTGATACTGAGATCGTTACAATTACGGTTAACAATGTAAATCTCGCTCCGACTCTTGCAAGTATTGGTGCACAAAGTGTTGATGAAGGTGCTAATCTAAATGTAGTAATTTCAGCTTCTGATTTCGATGGTACTACTCCAACTTTCACAGCTCTTAATGTTCCGACTAACGCAACATTCACAGATAATACTGACGGAACGGGTACTTTTGATTTCAACCCTGATTTCACTCAGGCAACTACTTATGATGTAACTTTTATAGCAACTGATGGATTACTTAGTGACACAGAGATCGTAACTATTACGGTTAACAATGTAAATCTTGCTCCAGTACTCGCAGGGATTGGTGCTCAGTCAGTAGATGAAGGTGTTAATCTTAATTTTAATGTTTCAGCATCCGATCCAGACCTGACAACTCCAACTTTTACGGCTTTGAATGTTCCAACTAATGCAACATTTACAGATAATACTGATGGCACTGGTACTTTTGATTTCAATCCTGATTTCACTCAGGCGACTACTTATGATGTAACCTTTATAGCAACCGATGGGTCACTCAGTGACACGGAAATAGTTACAATTACGGTAAACAACGTTAATCTTGCTCCAGTACTCGCAGGGATTGGTGCTCAGTCAGTGGATGAAGGTGCTAATCTAAATGTAGTAATTTCAGCTTCTGATTTCGATGGTACAACTCCGACCTTTACTGCTGAGAATGTTCCAACAAATGCAACGTTCACAGATAACACTGACGGAACCGGTACTTTTGATTTTGATCCTGATTTCACTCAGGCAACTACTTATGATGTAACCTTTATAGCAACCGATGGATTACTTAGTGATACTGAGATCGTAACAATTACAGTTAACAATATTAACCTGGCTCCTGTACTTACAAGTATTGGTGCACAAAATGTTGATGAAGGTGCTAATCTAAATGTATTAATTTCAGCTTCTGATTTCGATGGTACAACACCAACTTTTACAGCTTTGAATGTTCCGACTAATGCAACGTTCACAGATAATACTGATGGCACTGGTACTTTTGATTTCAGTCCTGATTTCACCCAGGCAACTACTTATGACGTGACTTTTATAGCAACTGATGGATTACTTAGTGATACAGAGATTGTAACTATTACGGTTAACAATGTAAATCTTGCTCCTGTACTTGCAAGTATTGGTGCTCAGGCAGTTGATGAAGGTGCTAATCTGAACTTTGGAATTTCAGCTTCTGATTTCGATGGTACAACACCAACTTTTACAGCTTTGAATGTTCCAACTAATGCAACGTTCACAGATAATACTGATGGCACTG